>Ga0302242_1000785_pt1 | contig 27798 bp, 23 predicted proteins | sample AAG_UR_Lys_MG_FD_193510 | JGI IMG/M metagenome (GOLD analysis project Ga0302242, IMG submission 193510) | Enriched activated sludge microbial communities from anaerobic digester in WTTP, New Holstein, Wisconsin, United States - AAG_UR_Lys | ecosystem: Engineered > Bioreactor > Anaerobic >...
TTGGAGTTCTCAACGAGGAACTGTTTACCTCTGCCTGGAAATCCCAGTTTTTTTCCAGTATCATGATGCCTGTCATCGCCTTCATCGGTAACCTGGGGTATGTGATCGTCTGCATTATGGGAGGATATCTGGCGGCAAAACGGGTTATAGAGGTGGGGGACATTCAGGCCTTCATCCAGTACATGCGCTCTTTTACCCAGCCCATTTCCCAACTTGCCAATATGTCCAACACCCTGCAATCTACAGCGGCAGCGGCGGAAAGAGTCTTCGAATTCCTTGCGGAAGAAGAGGAAGCCCCGGAGCCTCGGGAGTGGAAAGCTCCTGAAGAGGTGAAGGGGGAGGTGGAATTTCAGGATGTGAGCTTTGGCTACAGCAAGGACAAGGCGGTGATCCGCCATTTTTCCGCAAAAATATGCCCCGGACAAATGGTAGCCATTGTAGGCCCCACCGGAGCAGGAAAGACCACTATTGTAAAGCTGCTGATGCGCTTTTATGACCTGCATGGAGGGAAGATCCTCATTGATGGGAAGGACATCCATACCATCAGCCGGGAAAACCTGCGGAGCCTCTTTGGTATGGTGCTGCAGGATGCCTGGCTCTACCATGACAGCATTCTGGAAAACATCCGCTATGGTAGTTTTGACAGCACGGAGGAGGAAGTGCGGGCGGCGGCGAAGGCGGCCCACTGTGACGAGTTCATTCGCTCTCTTCCGGGGGGCTACCAGATGGTTTTGAATGAAGAGGCGGACAATATCTCCCAGGGGCAAAAGCAACTGCTTACCATTGCCCGGGCTGTTCTGGCGGATCCCAAAATGCTGATCCTGGACGAAGCCACAAGCTCTGTGGATACCCGAACGGAAGTCCTGATCCGAAAAGCCATGTCGCATCTGATGGAAAACCGCACCAGCTTTGTCATTGCCCACAGGCTTTCCACCATACGGGATGCAGACCTGATCCTGGTGCTGAAAGACGGGAACATTGTGGAACAGGGGGACCACAGGGAACTCCTGGCCCAAAACGGCTTTTATGCGGAGCTCTATCGCAGCCAGTTTACGGACGGGGAGTGCGAAGAAGCTGCGACAGCCCAATGATAGAGGCTTCGATTTTTTCCGCAGGAATGCGGGTGTAGTAGAAAATAGCCATGGAAGAACTGCCGTCTCCCCCGAAGTAGGAGACAGGAATCAGGCTGAGACCGATCTCGCCTGCCTCCCTGCAAAGCTCTTCTGTGGTTTTTTCTGTTTTTGCGTCCCCAAAATCCAGGAGCATATGCAGCCCGGAGCTGTTGTTGAGGATGCGGATCTCACCGGGGGCATGGCGGTTGATGGCGGCGGTGGCAAGAAGGATCTTTTGGGCGTATAGTTTGCGCAGCTTGCGCAGATTGGTCTGATAATATCCTTTGGCCATATAGAGGGCCAGGGTAAGCTGTTCAGACTTTGAACAGGTTTGGGTGTATCCGCTGAGGACTTCGGTGAAAAGGCGCTTCATCCCCGGAGGAAGGACCATGTAGCTGATTTTGATGGCAGAAAACAGGGTGGAGGAAAAAGAACCGATGTAGACCACCTGTTCGTCACTGTCCAGTCCCTGAAGAGAGGGAACGGGGCGGCTGTCGTAGCGCAGTTCGCTGTTGTAGTCATCTTCAATGATGACGCTTTTGTTTTGTTTGGCCCACTCCAGCAGGGCGTAGCGCCTGGCCACGGGCATAACGGAGCCTGTGGGGAATTGATTGGAGGGGCTGACATAGACGGTGGAGCGGATATTGACGGGAAGCTTTTCGATAAGGATGCCGTCCCGGTCGATGGGGACGCCGTTCATATTAAAGTCACGGTCCTTGAAAATGCTTCGCACGGCAACATAACCCGGGTCCTCGAAGGAAACATGCTCTATCCCCATGCGCTGCAAAATGATGCAAAGGAGATTGACCAGCTGCTGGGTACCGGCGCCGATGACCACCTGGTCTCTGTGGCACCGCACTCCTCTGGCCTGGTAAATGTATTTTGAAATTTCCGCCCGAAGAGCCAGTTCCCCTTTGGGATCTCCTTCCTGCAAAAGAAGATGGGGATAGTCAGTGAGGATGGCGTTGGTACATTTTTTCCATTTGAAAAAGTCGAAGCAGGCCGGGTCCGTGTAGAGGGCGGGGGCTTTCCCGCTGCTTCTTGGATTTGAAAAATCCGCAAGGTCGGGAAATTCGGAGAGACCGGGGGGGTCTGCTTCCTGCTGAATGGCGGTTTCCTGGGGAAGCGCCAGTTTGCCCGGCTCGGCGATGGTGAAATCCTTAGGAATGGCGTTGATGTAATAGCCGGATTGTGGTTTGCTGCTGATGTACCCCTCCACCAAAAGCTGGCTGTAGGCCAGTTCCACAGTGGTGACACTGAGATTCAGGGTTTTTGCAAGGGAACGCAGGGAAGGAAGCTTTTCTCCCGGCAGGATATTTTTTTGCAAAATAGCGTCACGGATGTAGGTGAATAATTGGAGATAAAGGGGAGTGCGGTCGCGGTCCGTCAGCTCCGGGGTCAGTGAGATCATGGCAACTCCTTAACTGTCATCAGCAATAAATTAAAAAACTGTACATACAAAAGAGGGAAAGTCTAAATATTCAATGCTTTTCTCAAACTGTATATATAAAAAATATAGATACTGCATATTCCAACAAATACACTTTTTTAGTATTATAATAGACGTAAAGAAAAAAGTAAAGACTCTGTGGATCAAAGATGAGAGAGTTTCTTAGGAGAACAGAAAGGTGAGCCGCATTTTGCGGGTGGAAAAACATGGCTAACAAGAATAAGACGAATAAAATCATTCTGACAGGGTTGATGATGGCGCTGACGACCATCGCCACTATGGTGATTGCTGTCCCGGTGCCCTTTGCCAATGGATATATCCATTTGGGAGACAGCATGGTCTTCCTTTCGGTACTGGTCCTCGGATGGCGCTACGGTGCGGTAGCCGCCGGTGTAGGTTCGGCTCTGGCGGATATCTTTTTGGGGTACGTACTTTACGCCCCCTGGACCCTTTGCATTAAGGCGATTATGGCTGTCCTGATGGGTCTGGTCATAGAGAAAGCCGCAGGCAATGCCAAAAATACTCTGATCGTGGCGGTCTCCACTGTGGTGGTCTGGCTGGGCTTCCATTTTGCGGTCAACCGGATCATTGCGGCAGAAGCGGCCAACAACCCGGCGTCGCTTTTCAGCGAAGAAGTGACAGACCTTTCCCAGCTGGGAGAATTTCTCAACTCCATGCAGAGCCAGTTGATGGTGGCAGCCCTTGCTATCCCTGTTTTTCTTCTCCTTGTTACTTTCATCGTAAAGAAAAAAGAGAATTTTGCCGTTCCTCTGGTGGAAGTTTTGGGTATGACCCTCGCAGGGCTTTGGATGGTCTTCGGCTATTACATCGCCGGAGGCATCATGTATGGAAGCTTTGCCGTATCAGCCTTCAGTATCCCCATGAATATGATCCAGTTCGTGGTAGGCTTCCTTGTGGCAGCGCTTCTCATGGCCGCCCTTTCCAAGACTCCTGTCATAAAAAATTTCAGTGGCCGAAAGAAGAAGGCGGTTTCCGAAGAGCAAGCTTAGTTTAATGTGCTTTTTCAAGCCGGCGATGGGCAAAACCTGTCGCCGGCTTTTTGCGCTTGATCGAATTGATGGGGGGATAGTTGCGGACGACCTGGGGGGGATTACATATAATGGGAAATGTTATACCGAATGTCTTTGGCCGAGGGCCAAATAGTTAACTTTAGCAATCCGGCAAAAAAATCAAAAAAGTGGATGGGCGGAATCCGTTGCATTGCAAGGGAATGAAAATACCCCGAAATAAGAGGAGAAGCAGCAGCGGAAAAGTTATCTAAAACGGGCGGGGGGTGGTGGAAAATTTATAATTTTAGCCTGTTTTTTATACATTTGGGGCGAAGAAATTATCGATTTAGATAACTTTTAGCAATGGAATATAATGCGAAAAAGGGAAAAAGAAAAAGCGTTGAAATTCCAACGCTTTTTGATTGCCCGAAGGCCGTCACATTTTGGTTGTTTTTTAAGTTATCTAAAGTCCATATAAAAAATGAAAAATGGTATAATTCTGGGGGCAAAAAGCGAAAACGCAGTTTCTTTTATTGTTCTTTCCGGCGTATTCCGGAGGCCAGAAGATAAGCGGCAGCCTTCCAGGGCTGCACCACCGCTTCTGGCAGGAATGCGGCCAAAGGTCCTTCGGGAGCCGGCAGGTTGTTGGACAGAAAATCGGTTATGAGAAGAGTCATGGTCTTTTCGTTGCCTTTTGCAAGGAGCGCCAACAGTCCTTCTAATTTAAACCTTTTCTGGCGGATTCGGCTGCGGGAGGCCTCCAGATCCTGCTTGATCTCCGCAGCATAGGCTTCCACGCTTTTTTGAAGCTTGACCTCAAAAGAATCCATAGTGTAGAGGATGCCCGGATCCAGATCAAAGATTCGCCCCGCGGCTTCCACCCCTTCCAGATCTTTCTTTTTAAATTGTCCCTTTCTAAAAGTGTAGTAGGAACCGCTGAAAAAGCCAAAGGATTTTAAAGTATCCAAATATCCAAGCCGCATGATGCGGCCTGCATTTTCCTTTCGAAACAGAAGCATGTTGCCCAGATTCGCACCGGGACGGATAAGTGTCAGGTCCTCCGCTTTTTGAAAGGCCTGTTTTCGAACGATCCCGGCGACTTCCAGGTCCACGGCGATGATTTTTGTGGCGCCTTTGTTCAACGCCATTTCCACAGGGACATTGTCCGTGTATCCTCCGTCTACAAATTTGCTGTTTCCGATGGACTGTGGCTTGATGGCCGGAAAAATGGAGGCGCTGGCCATCAGGTAGTCAATGAGTTTTCCTTGGGGAATATCAGAAAGAAAAAGATGATGGGGCACCAAAGAGGGCAGCTCCAATGTGACAAGGCCAAAATCCAAATGGCTCGCCCGAACGGTGTCTTCATTGATGTATTGTTCCAGAAGGGCCCGGAGGGGAGGCTGGTTGTTTTTTGCAAGACTCAGGTCAAAGACCATGCCCGTTTCCAACTGCTTCCATAAAGTGGCCGCCAGATCAAACGCTCCCTGAGCTATCATGGCGCCGTTGATGGCACCCACCGAGGAACCGGTGACGATGTGGATGGGCAGGTCCATTTCTCGCAGCGCCTGCCAGACGCCGATTTCATAAGCACCCCGGGAGCCGCCGCCCCCCAGAACCAAAGCCGTTTTGGGACCAGTTTCCATGTCTCCTCATCTCCTTCAAACACTTGTCGGCTGTCTGCCGGTCAACTGCTGTACTTTTCTTTATTTTAAACGCTTTTTTTGGAATAGGGAATAGGTGGATTTTTTTGAAGAAGGGCTTGAACAAATGTTCGTCTCAGAATATAATGAAAGAACGGATGTTCTTTCCGGCGAGAACGAAAAGAAGGTGAAAATGAACATGGAGCTTTTGGAAAAACTGCAGATCCTTGCAGACAGCGCTAAATATGATGCGTCTTGTGCTACCAGCGGAGTGGCCCGTAAGAATGTGGGGCGCATCGGCAATGCTTCCTGCGCAGGAATTTGCCATTCCTGGTCAGCGGACGGAAGATGCATTTCCCTTTTGAAAGTGCTTCTTTCCAACCACTGTGTTTACGACTGCGAGTACTGCATCAACCGGCGGACGGCTTCCGTGGAAAGAGCGGCTTTTGAGCCGGAAGAGCTGGCAAAGCTGGCCATAGAGTTCTACAGGAGGAATTACATCGAAGGGCTGTTTCTTTCTTCTGCGGTGGATGGTTCTCCCGATCAGACTTCGGAAAAAATGCTCCGCTGTCTGGTGCTTCTTCGGGAGGAATACGGCTTTGCCGGATATATCCACGCTAAAGTGATTCCCGGCACATCCGAAGAACTGATTCATCATTTGGGGATGGTGGCGGATCGAATCAGCGTCAACATCGAATTGCCTTCGGAGGACAGCCTCAAGATGCTGGCACCGCAAAAAAAAGCAAAAGGCATATTCCGTCCCATGAAGCAAATTGCCGAAACCCTTGCGGACAGAAAACAAGCCGGCCCTCGGTTTGCAAATGCCCTGGAAGCTTCCGCGGCAGATCCTCTTTTGCTTCCTGCGACCCGGGGGCACGGCCTTGCCAAAAAGTATAAAGAGCGGTTTGCCCCGGCAGGACAGTCCACCCAGATGATCGTAGGGGCCAGTCCCGAAACCGATCGCCAAATCGTCAAAACTTCCGAGACCTTGTATCAGAGCTTTCATATGAAGCGTGTGTACTATTCTGCCTATATCCCCCTCAACGAATCGCCGCTTTTGCCTGCGCTTCTTACCCCGCCGCCCCTGCTGCGGGAACACCGACTGTACCAGTCGGACTGGCTGTTGCGATTTTACGGGTTTCAGGCTGACGAAATATTGGATGAAAAAACCCCTTTTCTCGACCTGGACTACGATCCCAAGTTCGCCTGGGCGTTGCGGCATCTGGATCAATTCCCTGTGGAGATCAATAAGGCGCCCCTGGAACAACTGCTGCGGATCCCCGGGGTAGGAACTCTTTCGGCAAGGAGAATTGTTCGCCAACGCCGGATGGCGGCGGTAAAGTTTGAAGATCTTAAGTCCATCGGGGTGGTGGTAAAAAGAGCACGGTACTTTATGACCTGCAATGGGAAGTATTATGGAAGGGGCGATTTGGAACCGGAGTATATCAAGGGCAAGGTGCCTGGATTTGGGGTGATGATGCCCGAGGAAGACATAAGAAAAAGCTCATTGCCAATAAACGATGAGACTCAGATCTCAATGTTCTCCATGCTTGCACCGGGAGGAAATTTTGGGAGGAGGGAAACGGTGAATGAAGCAAAAAGTCGATTACTTGTATGATGGTTCCTTTGAGGGTTTTTTGACCTGTGTCCACTCCCATTACTATGAGGAGCGTGCTGCAGGGATCTATCCTGCCGGGGGATATCAAAGCAGCCTGGTTTTTCCGAATCGGGTGGTAGTTACTGATGCCCAAAAAGCGGAGGCGGTGTACGATGCCATTGAAGCCAAAATTTCACGGCAGGCCCTTCAGCGTACCTACCATATTTTCCTTTCCTCCGACCCGGAAAAAGACAATATTGCGTTTCGGTATCTTTGCCTGGGCTTTCGGTTGGGAGGCAAAATATTTTCCTTACACAGTGATCCCATCGTTTTTGCGGCGCAGCAAACGGAAAGAAAAGTAAGTCTTGAAGTCCATCGCCTCATGGGACTGATCCGGTTTTCCGTTCTTCAGATGGTCCCGGAGGGAGATGCTGTTTTGCCCTGCGTGGATTCCCGGGGCATGCGGCCTCCCGAAATTTTGTATGCCAAACTTCAACCGGATCATGATGTCCTTGAACTTTTGGGGGAACATTTTTCTGATCGTTTCAAAAACGAACCTTTTATTCTGCATGACGAAAGACGCAGAAAAGCCTTGTTTTCTCAACAGGGCAACTGGTATATCGCCCCTCTGGATCCCCGGGCCTTACCGGAATACTCTAAAGAGGAAAAGGAATACCGCCGCCTTTGGAAACAGTATTTTGAAAGCATTGCTATCGAAGAACGAAAAAATCCAAAATGCCAGAAGCGCTTCATGCCAGTACGATATTGGAAGAATCTTACTGAAATGAACTGACCGCCATTCATTTTTCTTGTTATTTGCTCTGAAATAGAATAAAATGTATTCGGGGTGAAAGTCATGTACGAACCATTGCAAAGAATTTTGGAGGAAAGCAGCCGCATCGTCTTTTTTGGCGGGGCTGGTGTCTCTACCGAAAGCGGTATTCCCGATTTTCGGTCTGAAAACGGACTCTACCAGGCAACCCATGTATATGGGCGGTCCCCGGAAGAAATCGTGTCCCATTCTTTTTTTTGCGGACATATGGATGACTTCTTTGCATACTATAAGAACAACATGATTTTTCCCAACGCAAAGCCCAACAAGGCGCACCTGGCTTTGGCCGAATTGGAGCGGATGGGTAAGCTGACCGCCATTATTACCCAAAATATTGACGGCCTGCATCAAATGGCGGGCAACCAGTCTGTTTTTGAACTGCATGGATCGGTCCTTCGCAACTATTGCATGGATTGTAAAACGGGGTATGGCCTGGATTACATTTTGGATCCGGCCCACTGCACTGCTCCCGGCAGGGAGGAAAAAAACATTCCTTTTTGCGAAAAATGCGGAGGGGTTGTCAGACCCGATGTGGTTCTTTATCAGGAATCTTTGGATGACAGTGTGATCGAAGGAGCCGTGTCAGCCATCGAAAAGGCCGACACTTTGATCGTAGGAGGGACTTCTCTTGTTGTCTACCCTGCAGCGGGTCTGCTTCAATACTTTCAGGGAAAGCATCTTGTTCTGATCAACCGGGCGGTGACACCCTACGATGGCAAGGCAGACCTTGTTTTGCATGAGGCCATCGGTGAAGTGCTGGGAGCCTGCGTCCTTTAAGCAGGGGCAAAGAAAAAGGCCCTTTGGGGGAGAACGAAAAGTCAACTCGGAGCAGCCGGCAAACGCCGAAGCATATGGTGAGACGGCTGTGATTTTATTTTTAGGAGGGAAATATCATGGTAAAAGCAATTATTGGCGCAAACTGGGGCGATGAGGGAAAAGGAAAGATTACCGATATGTTTGCCGCAGAGGCCGATATCGTTATCCGTTTTCAGGGTGGAGCAAACGCAGGGCACACTATTATCAATCATTACGGAAAATTTGCTTTGCACCAGCTGCCTTCCGGCGTATTTTATGACCAAACAACAAACATTATCGGCAATGGTGTGGCCCTCAATATTCCCTCGCTGCTGAAAGAAATCGACAGCATTGTTTCTGCGGGAGTTCCCATGCCCAAGGTCCTGGTTTCCGACAGAGCCCAGATCGTCATGCCCTACCATATTCTTTTTGACCAGTACGAAGAGGAACGTCTGAGCAATCGCAGCTTTGGATCCACAAAGTCCGGAATTGCCCCTCATTATTCCGATAAGTATGCAAAGATCGGATTCCAGGTCAGCGAACTCTACGATGATGCGGCGCTGAAAGAGCGTCTTGCCAATGTTCTCGAAGTGAAAAACATCACCTTAAAGCATTTGTACCACAAGCCCGAAATCACGGTGGATGAGATCTACACCCAACTGGTTTCGTGGAGAGAAAGCCTGCGCCCCTATGTGGCGGACACTCTTACTTTTGTACAGAAAGCACTGGCTTCCGGCAAACGCATCCTTTTGGAGGGGCAGCTTGGAGCCTTGAAAGACCCTGATTTCGGCATTTATCCCTTCACCACGTCATCCTCGACCCTGGCCGGCTTTGGCTGCATCGGAGCGGGGATCCCGCCTTACGAAATCACAGAAATTGTGGCAATCACCAAAGCCTATTCCAGCTCGGTAGGTGCCGGTGCCTTTGTCAGTGAAATTTTTGGAGATGAAGCAGATACCCTGCGCAAAAGAGGGGGAGATGCGGGGGAATATGGTGCCACCACGGGACGTCCCCGCCGCATGGGCTGGTTTGATACTGTGGCGAGCCGCTATGGATGCAAATTACAGGGGGCGACAGAGGCAGTTTTGACAGCCATTGATGTGCTCAGTTATCTGGACGAGATTCCTGTTTGTGTGGGATATGAAATCGACGGCGAAGTAACGAAGGATTTCCCGGCGACTACTTTGCTGAACCGGGCAAAGCCGGTATTGACCACACTGCCGGGCTGGAAATGTGATATTAGAGGGATCAAAGAATTTGACAAGCTTCCGGAAGCCGCCAGAAACTATGTCCTCTTTATTGAAAAAGAGTTGGGAGTTCCCATCCGCATGGTTTCCAACGGGCCTCTCCGTGAAGAGATCATACACAGATAAGAACCGGGTGATTTTCGATGCCTTATAATGTGAGGAGAAAATGAATATGAAGAGCATACAAAAAACAAAAAAATACGCACTGGCATTTTTTCTGATCCTGATTCTGCTTTGCTCAGCCACGACAACGGCGTATGCCGGAGACGAGATCACCGTCACAGTGAACGGTAAAAAAGTGGAATCCGATGTGCCTGCGGTGATCAATTCCGGAAATACCATGCTTCCTTTTCGCGCCATATTCAATGCCCTCGGGGTGACGGACTCCTGCATCCAGTGGAACCAAAATGCAAAATGCATTGAGGTCAGGACGGGAGAAAAATATATTTTCCTGGCCATTGGCAGTTCCCTGGCCATTGTGGGGGATACTCCCGTAACCCTGAATGCTCCGCCCTACGTGGAAAACAGCAGGACTTTGGTACCGGTGCGTTTTGTTTCGGAGTCTCTTGGTGCAAAGGTAGAGTGGGTGCAGGAAAGCAAAACGGTGGTAATCACAAAATAGAATTTTGCTGTGTAAAGTTTTTTGGGTGGGTATAATACAATATGATAATTATTATTGCGGATAACCCTTGACAAAAACCAGTATCTTACATAGAATACAATTGCGATAAAAGTAAGCATACTGAAAAGCATGCACACAAAGCCAAAGGGTCTAAGTTCTCATTGAATACGACAGCCGGTTGCCGCATACCAGAGATTTAAGTTTCCGGCATGCGGTTTTTCATTTGATGGTATCAGTGTCATGTAGGGGTCAATACGATCAAAGGGCAGCAAGGAATGTCAAAATAGTTAGTAATACTGATTTTGCCTAAGCTTTTATGATGTCGAAAGGGGCCGATAGGATGAAGAAAATAGCAAGAAAAATCATGAGCTTTGCGTTATCCGGCATTATTGTTGCCGGTTCTGCAAACGCTGCCTTCGCAATGGTGATGCCGGGCGAAAACGATGCGTTGGACTATACCGCATATGTTTATAACAATATGACTATAAATGGAAGCAGTACAGCAGTGGTGGTGGGGGGCAACGCCATTGTCGAGAACAAGGTCACGGGTCTCAACTGGAACAATGTATGGGTCACAGGAGGACGGTTGTATCCAGATAGCGCCCCTGAATACGATGGCGGCAGTAAATACTATAAAGAACATGTGGATTCTCTCGGTTATCTTGCCAGAGGGCCTTATGCCGGTTATTATTTTGGGGACTACCCGGAATATGACCTTGAGCTGAAACCTTTTCCCACTTTGACCGCCAAGGGTGCGCTGCCTCAGGGGCAGACCGTGAATATCACAGAAAGCGGGCAGTATTCAACCTTCGATGTTACTACCTCGGGTGATACGAATGTTACCATTACTACAACTTCTGCCGATCAGCTTATTGAGATCCGGACGGGCACGCTGAAGGTAGCAAAACCATTGAACATCAGCGGCCCCGGGAAAGTAATCTTCTATGTTGACAAGGTGAGCACCAGCGGAACGGCCTCCATCAACGCCGGAGGGGATGCGCAGAATGTTCTTATTTACCTTTCGGGAACGCAGGATTCTTCCTTCAACAATTGCGGCGGGAGCTTCAATGTCTACATGGGTGGGACCAGCACCAGCAAGAAAATAACCTTTAATGGCGGGAACACCACAACCCCGATTATACAAGGCAATGTGTATTCCAAGGGAAAGGTGATCATTCAAAGCCGGGAGATCGACGGGTTCGTATACGCACCCAATTCGGATATCAGCCTTACGGGAGGATCCGCCATCGTTAAGGGCAAGCTTGTCTGCAACAATTTAACCGTCGGAAATTCCGGGCAGGTCATCAATGGGCCATATTACGGACTGATGGAAGGTGTCGCCGGCAAGATCATAAAAAAGGATCTGTTCCATGTCACCACTTCCGCATCTGAGGGTGGAACCATCACGGCATACAATACTGACGTAGAAGAAGGCACCGTGATCAATATCGTTGCCACTCCGGCGGCGGGTTATCAGTTTGTCAAATTTGAGGGGGACCAGCCCGACGAAGACGGTAATATCGTAGTGTACGGAAATATCACAACAAGGGCGATTTTTGAAAAAGTGGTGGCTCCTGTGGGATATGTGAATGGGATTTTAGGAGAATACTATGATTCTTTCCAAACTACCAATGAAACGGCATTGAGGGTAAAAAAGATAGATTCCCAGATCGCATTCAACTACGGCTATGCGGCACCTGCCGGCACGGAAGCCCAGATAGAAGCCGAAACCTTTTCCGAAAAATGGACCGGATTCATCAAGGTTCCCACTACTGGTGACTATACCTTCAAAACTCTTTCCGATGACGGAGTGACACTCACCATCAACGGGACAGAGCTGATCAATCGCTGGGACTATGTCAGTATGGAATACACAATAGGGGCACCTATTCATCTTGAAGCCGGCAAATGCTATCCTATCGTACTGGAACATCAGCAAATGCCGTTATATGCCGCAGTATATCTCTTCTGGGAAGGGCCGGGAGTGGGCATGGGTCTTGTTCCGGCCAGCGCATTTTATGTGACCCAGGCAACTTATGATGCGTATCAATCCCCGGTATTCGTGAATCAGCTTTCAAGGACAGGCGATGGGCTCCACAAAGAGTTCTTTGACGGGGCGCAGGGGCTGAACGGGACTCCTGTTTTCGAAGAAAATGGCGGTAGTGTATATTACGAATGGTTGGACGGCTCCCCGGATGACTCGCTGCTGGGAGACGATTTCTCAGCGGTGATGGAGGGTTATATTGAAGGCAAATTCACGGAGGCCATGACCCTTGAATTTATCATCGACGATGGACTGCGGGTTTGGGTGGACGATCAAAAGATCATTGACAGTTGGAAAGGAAACAGCAATGAATTTGTAGAGGGCACATTCAATATGGTGGTAGGACAAAAGCATAAACTCCGTATTGAGTACAATGACATAGGCGGCGGCGCCACTTGCATCATGAGATGGAAGAGTGACTCCCAGGAACTTCAGGTAGTTCCCACAAAGTATCTTTATACAGAATAAAAAAGCAACTGCTATGGATTTCCCCATCTGCTGATTTTTTGCCGGTGCCCCTTTGTGGGCACCGGCTTTTTATGGCCCGGATGGTTTAAAATATGATAAAATGCGAATAAATATAAGATAAAGACAAGATTTTCAAAAAGAAGGAAATGAGGAAGGCCCATGTTGCGTAATTTTGAAGAACTGATCGAAAAAGCGAGAAGCGGCAACAAAACCAAACGCGTTGCGGTTGCAGCAGCTCACGATCTTCATACCCTCGAAGCGGTGGCCCTCGCTTATCAGCATAGCGTGGTGGAGCCTGTTCTCATTGGAGACGAAAGAAAAATACGAGAGCTTTTGGAGATGCATGAAATTGATTTGAGTGAGAGCCAGATCGTGGACACAAAAGGGGACAGGGAATCGGCAGAGATGGCTGCAAACCTGGCATCTACAGGAGATGTGGATTTCATCATGAAGGGGGGGCTGCAGTCCTCCGAGATGCTTCGGGCGGTGGTGGATCGCCGCTTTGATCTTAGGGACGGCGGGACCATGTCCCATTTCGCCATTTTGGAAGTACCGAATTATCACAAACTCCTTGTGGTAACGGATGGCGGAATGGTAATGTACCCGGATATCACTCAAAAAACAGAAATTCTCAACAACGCTGTGAATGCACTGCATCGCCTTGGGTATGAAAATCCCAAAGTGGCGGTCCTTGCCGCAACAGAGGAAATCAATCATAAAATGCCGGAATCTGTGGATGCGGGACTTCTCAAAGAACGGAACAGCAAGGGAAGCATCAAGGGATGCATCGTGGAAGGTCCCATTTCCTACGATCTGGCTATGAGCCGGGAGTCGGCAAAACTTAAAGGTTATGAAAGTGTTGTGGTGGAGGATGCGGACATTCTCCTTGTACCTGATATTGCGGCAGGAAACATTCTCTCCAAAGCTCTTATCTACTCGGGCGGTGCAAAAATGGCGGGAATGATCGTGGGAGCTAAGGTGCCGGTAGTTCTGAATTCCCGGGGGGCCTCCATGGAGGAGAAGTATTGCTCCCTGGCCCTTTCCGCAGCAGCAGCCCATTATGGCGTATACTTTTAAGGGGGAAAACAGGATGGGATACAAAGTTCTTTCCATTAATCCGGGGTCTACATCCACAAAAGTAGCTCTTTATGAAGAAGAAAAAATGTTGTTTTCCGAAAATCTCTCTCACGATGACGAGGAATTGGAAGAGTTTGATGAAATCATCGACCAGTTGGATTTTCGCATGGAAGCCGTGGAACAGTTGCTGGAAAAGCATCGGGACGAGATGCAGGGTCTTGACATTGTTATGAGTCGGGGAGGCCTGTTGCCTTATGTGCAGAGTGGAGGCTACCTGATCACCGAGGAAATGCTGGATGCCATCCGAAAAGGGTATGCATCCCCCCACGCATCCAATCTCGGGGCTCTTATCGCAGATCACATTGCAAGGCCCCTTGGGATCCCTTCTTACATTTATGATTCCGTTACGGCGGACGAATTCAGTGTCATTGCCGCCATCACAGGCCTTCCGGAGATCCGGAGGGAGAGCATGTGCCATGTGCTGAACATCAAAGCCACTGCCCATAAGCTGGCAAAAAAAATTGGACGGGAGTATATGGATCTGAAGATCATTGTGGCTCATCTGGGAGGCGGGATCAGCATCGGCGTTTTGGAGAAGGGAAAGATCATTGATGCCATAAGAGACGATGCGGGGCCGTTTTCGCCAGAGCGCAGCGGCAGTATTCCCTCCCTGTACCTCATAGATATGTGCTACTCCGGCAAATACAGCAAGACCCAGATGATCAAACTGGTTCGGGGTCTGGGAGGCTTGAAGGCCTATTTAGGGACTTCCGATGCCCAAAAGATCGAAGAAATGATTCGCAACGGTGATGAGCGGGCAAAAACCCTTTACATTGCCCAAGCGTACCAGATTGCCAAGGGCATCGGCGAACTGGCCCCTGTGGTGAACGGCCAGGTGGATTATATTATCCTGACCGGCGGGATGGCCCATTCGGAAATGATGACAGGAATGATCCGCGAAAGGGTGGAGTTCATTGCTCCTGTGGAGATCATTCCCGGGGAAAATGAGATGGAGGCTCTTACCTTGGGAGGGCTTCGCATTTTGCGAAAAGAAGAGGAGCCCAAAATTTACAGGCTCCTGGATAAAAAGACCATGGACGAAACCAACCCTCATTTGGCCATGCTCAACCAACTAGGCTTGACCAGAGGGGATGACGGGATTTAAAAGAGTGCCTATTTTTTCGATGCGGCATTCTACCAGATCTCCGGCTTTCAGGTATTTTGGAGGATCAAAGCCCATGCCGACTCCTGCCGGGGTACCGGTGAGGATGATGTCTCCGGGCCGAAGCTCGTATCCCCTGGAAAGGTCGCTGATGATGGTAGGGATGTCAAAAATCAATTCGGAGACATTGGCTTTCTGACGGCACTCTCCATTCACATAGCACTCGATGCTGAGGGAAAGTGGCAGGGGGAGCATGGAACGGTGGACGATCCATGGGCCCATAGGACAGTGGGACAGAAGGCTTTTCCCCTTGTACCACTGGGTGTGGTCCTGCTGCAAGTCCCTTGCTGAGATATCGTTGGCGATGGTGTAGCCGAAGATGTAGTCTTCGGCATTTTCTTTTTTGATGTCGCTGCCTTTCTTTCCGATGATGATCCCCAGTTCTACTTCATAATCCAGCTTATTGGTGATAGTCTGGTGAAGGAGGATGGGATCGCCGGAGGAGATGACGGTATGATCCGGCTTTGTGAAATAAATGGGATAGAGAGGGAGCTGGTCTGTGAAGATCTGCCCTTTCAGTTCCTCGGCGTGGGCCTTGTAATTTTTGCCGAGGCAAACCAGGTTTCTGGCCGGGCGGGGGATGGGTGCCAGCACCGTCAGCTGAGAAAAGGAAATGGCCAGTTCCGGACGAGCGCTGAAAAATTCTGCGATTTCCTCTGTCCATTCCTCTCGATATGCAGAAATAAAGGTCAGGATATCCGCCGAAGGGCCTCGGCCTTTGCGCAAATCAAGGGCCGCAGGGCAGGAATCAAAAAAATTCGACATGAGAAAGGCCCGCTCTCCGGCAGGATCTACGCAAAAAAGGTCTTCCTTTCCCTGGTATTTCATAGTGGCATAAATCACAGAGATCACCTGCTTTCTGAGGGAACGGCGCATACCAGATGAGTGATGCCTGCCACATCAGCCACGGGGAGAGCAAAGGCGATGCCTTTGCCGGGAGTAGAAAGGCCGGCCTTCTCAATGATGGCGTAAATGATATTCTTTGTAAGCGCATGCAAAACCAGATTCAAAACGATTTCTTTTTCCGGCTGGATGGAGATCCCGAAGAAGGTTTCTACTTCGTGGATTCCTGTTCCTCTCCCGTAAAATACAGTGCCCCCCTGGGCTCCGGCTTTCTTGGCGGCTTCAATGACGATGTCGGCGTTACCGCGATTTACGATGGTTATGATCAAGTCATACTCCCTGTCCTTGTTCATTCCTGTCCTCCTTCGTTTTTTTCTTCCTCGTATCCGGTGGCGTAGAGCAAAGCCTTCGGACCGCTGATCCCTGCAATGGGGATAGAGAAAAGGATCCCTGTATCAGGGGATTCCAGATCAAACTCGCGAACCACTTCGGGAATGACCTTTTCCAGGATATCTTCGGTGGCCACGCTGAGAATGATATCTTTTTCTGTTTCCGAAAAACCCAGATAATCCCGGATCTCCAAACCGGCAGCGCCGTAGCCCGGGGAGATCATGTTGTAACTGATGCCCCACTCCCGGTAAAAGGAAGCCACCTTTTCTCCCAGGTCCCGTTTTACGATGGTAAAAACAAATTTGATATTTTGCGGCACAGGGCAGGTTTTATGCTGCATAAAGATTCTCCTCCCGTTGTCAGCTTCTTAAATTTCAAAATCGATATAATAATTGTCCGAGGCGAGGTCTGAAAGTCGGCGCTGTTGTTCCAGATCTTCTGCCCACTCCAGATTTTCTATATACTCGCTGCTTTCCAAAGCAGAAAGGGCTTCGGACCATTCCACGCCTTCTGCGTCTGAGGGGGTTTCCAGCCACTCGGGGAATTCCCCCTCGGCAGCTTCTCCGGCCATTTCCAGAACATCTTCTTCCTCTTCTTCTGTGAAGCGAAGACGTTGTTTATAAAGTATACCCAATATTTGAATGGTTATCAGGGGTGTCATGGCTACCATGGCTACCACTCCGAAGGCGTCTGTCAGGATGTTTCCGCCCACCGCCTCGCAGGCGCCAAGAGTGAAGGCCAAAATAAATGTGGCAGTTACCGGACCCGTGGAAACTCCGCCGGAGTCGAAGGCGATGGCTGTAAAAATAGGTGGGGCGAAACGGGTCAAAATAAGAGCCAGACAATAACCCGGGATAAGATAATAGAGAATGCTGAAATCACAGAGGACCCGAACTATGGCTAAGGCTACGGAAGTTCCCACGCCGATGGAAAGCCCTGCAAGCATGGCTTTCTTGGAGATGGCCCCTGCCGTCATGTCCCAAATCTGATTGAACAGAATGTGGACTGCCGGTTCAGATGCCACGATAAAGAATCCCAAAAGCCCTCCGATGGGGACCAGGATCCAGTTGTAGGGCAGTTCTCCAAGGAACTCGCCAATGTACTTGGCGGCGGGAATAAATGCTACATTGGCTCCTGTAAGGAATAGGAGGAGCCCGCAAAATGTGTACAGCATGCCGATGCTAAGCTTTAGAATCTGCTGTTTCTTGAGCTGGATCACCGTTACCTGAAATGCGACAAAAAAAAGGATGATAGGGATCAGTGCAATGCCTACCTGCCTTCCGTAGTAAAGCAGCCCTTCCCAAAGTACATGGAGTACATCGGAAAGGCCGGAAAGCTCTCCGTGTACACCTCCGCTGTGTTCGGCAGAAGATGCAGGATAAAAAAAGCCCATGACCATGACTGCAAGGATCGGTCCTGCCGAGCACAGGGCGATAAGCCCAAAACTTTCATCGTGAGAACGGTTCCCTCCCAATACCGAGGAAAGGCCCACTCCGAGGGCCAAAACAAAAGGAACCGTGACCGGGCCTGTGGTCACCCCACCTGCATCAAAGGCAACGCCGATATAAGAGGCTGGCATAAAGGCCGAAACCAAAAATACTGCCGCATAAAAAATTGCCAGGAGGAGGGGGAGACGGATCTTGTGAATGATCCGGAGCAGAGCAATGACCAAAGAGACGCCGACCCCCAAAGCCACATAAAGAATCAACACCAGGTTGGGGACGGAAGGCACCTGATTGGCTAAAATATGAAGATCCGGTTCAGCCGCCGTAACAAAGGCTCCCAGAAGGAAAGACACAGGGAGAAGGACCCAAAGCTTTTTTGTTTTTGTCAGACGAGACCCGATATGTTGGCCCATAGGCATTAACGCCACATCGGCACCCAGACTGAAAAAACTTAAGCCAATGATCACGATGAGGGCACCGGTCCAAAAAAGAAGGGCCGTACCCTTTGGCGTGGGGACGATGGTGAATTGAAGAATAGCTACAATGGCGGCAACAGGGAGTACGGATAAAAAAGATTCTTTTAGCTTGTTCCAGAGTCTGTTCAAAAAAACCCCCTTTTGTTTTTCCTACTATTATTATATATTTATTTCATCATGCTTCCGGGGAAAAGTCAATAATGGTTTTCTGTAGTTTAAACTGCCGGGGGAAGGTGGTATAATTAATGGTCGGGGAAAACAAAGAAATAAAGAATCGGTTTGCCCGGGCAAGGGGCGCTGCCTCTCAAAACAGGAGGAAACATGAAAATTTTAATTACAAACGATGATGGTATCACGGCCCGGGGGATCCGGGAATTGGGCGCAGCCCTTTCTTCAGAAGCGGAGATCTATGTCTTTGCCCCGGATTCTCAAAAAAGTGCCTGCGGGCATGGCATCACCATGGGGGCACCTTTGGCAGTAAACGAGGTGACTTTTCCAAAAGCCACAGGTGCCTGGAGCGTTTCCGGAACTCCGGCGGACTGCGTGAAATTAGGGCTGTCCATTTTAAAAGAACAAAAAATCGAGATCGATTTTGTATATTCGGGGATCAACCATGGATCCAATCTGGGAACGGACACGCTGTATTCAGGAACTGTTTCCGGTGCCATGGAAGGGGTGGTCAACGGCATCCCCTCTGTTGCTGTGTCCATCTACTCCCATGACCCCCAATACTTTACCCCCAGCTGTGAGATGGCCATTGAAGCCCTTCATACATCAAAAGGAAAGCTGGATGGGCGGACGGTGTTGAATATCAATCTTCCGGATCTTCCGAAAGAGCATATTAAGGGAGTCCGTATCACCACCCTGGGGGCCAGAGAATACGAAAAGGAATTCCGCGCCCATGTAGACGAAAAAGGGGTGCGCCAATACTTTTATGCGGGACAGCCTGTGGTGTATTCCGGACTTCCGGAGGATGTGGATGTCATTGCACTGCAAGACCACTATGTTTCCATTACGCCCCTTCATTATGATCTGACCAATTATCATTGGCTTGACAGAGTGAAAAGCTGGGGGATCGGCCGACGGTTCCATAGGTGAGCTGACAAAGAGGAGGAAAAAGCATGATCGAGATCAAAATCAGAAAAGAAGATGCCGTACTGGTCCTCATTGATTTTCAGGAAAAGCTGATGCCGGCGATGAAGGATCCGGAGGAACTGGAGGAAGTTACTGAAAAGCTTATCCGGGGGTGCAGGATCCTTGGGGTTCCTGCTTTGGTGACCCAACAGTATACAAAAGGTCTGGGACATACTGTCCCCCGGCTTTGTGAAGTCATAGGGTCCTTCGAACCTATCGAAAAAACGGCGTTTAGCGCCATGGGCGAGCCGGCTTTTGTGGAGGCCCTGAAGACCTGCGGCAGAAAAACTGTGATTCTGGCAGGGATCGAATCCCACGTGTGTGTGCAGCAGACGGCCCTGGATCTGTTGGAAGCGGGTTTTTCCGTTTTCCTTGTCACAGACTGCATCTCTTCCCGTTCGAAAAATGATCGAAAATACGCAGTCCTTCGCATGGCAGACAGCGGGGTGCTCCGCACAACCTGCGAGGCTGTTCTTTTTGAACTTTGTGGAGGAGCCAGGGAACCCGGATTCAAAGAGATCTCTGCCCTCGTAAAATAGAGGGGCGCTTATGTTGATGTTTGAAAACCCCGTCACCCTGGAAGCAAGACCCGAATTGGAGCCATACTTCCAGGGTTTTGATTATCGCGCATCCGGCCTGAGCTTTTCGTCCATGTACATGTGGAGAGAGTCCAATCAGTTCAGTTGGCAGGAGATAGGCGATTATCTTTGTTTTGCCGGGATCAGCCACCTGGAGATCGAAAAACAGGAGGCCTTCTTTTTTCCGCCCCTGACCCGAACGGGAAGTTATGAAAAGGAAAGCCTGCGGGCCACTGTACTTCGTGCAAAAAACCATTTCGAAGAAAGGGGCCAGAGATTCAGCATACGACTTTTGCCGAACCATATGCGGTTCATCTTTGAAGAAGCCTTTCCTGAGGAACTGGTGTATCTGGACGACCGTCCCAATTATGATTACATCTATCTCGCCGATGATCTGATCCGGCTTCCGGGGCGCAAATACTCTGCAAAACGCAACCATTTGAACTATTTTCGGGAACATTTCAAATATGAATATGTGCCTCTCACTTCTGCAATGACGGAAGAAGCCATGAAATTCATTGCCGAATTCAACGAGAGAAAAAAACTCCCTCCCCACGAAATGGAACTTCTGCGCATGGAAGAAGATGCGATGCGGGATGTGTTCGAAAACATGGAACGGGTGGGGTATCACGGAGGTGCTATTCGCATTGGAGGAAAGCTGGAGGCGTTTTCTGTCGGGGGCAACCTGGGAAAAAATATGCTCACTGTGCATGTGGAGAAGGCGAACATAGAGTATCGCGGCGCTTATCAGGCCATCAACAACGAATTTTGCATACATGAGGCGAAAAATCTCACTTTTGTGAATCGCGAAGAGGACATGGATATTCCCGGTTTGCGAAAAGCGAAGCTGTCCTATCATCCCGTAGAACTTCTTAAAAAATATATTGTGGTATTTAAAGAAGATCTTTAAATAAGAGAATCCTGAAAAGTGTTCATTTTTCTGACAAAAGCGTTGAGGCAAAAGCATGTTGGGGGGGTGGGGCGAAGACAAGAATGTTTTGAGAGAAAAAAGAAGGTGCGTACAAAGCGTTTTTGGCATGACTCTTGTATTAAAAGAAGTGAAACAAGAACATCGGCTTGCAGCTGAACTGAGCAGCAAGCTTTACCGTGGTATTGATATTTGGTTATACAGGTTTAGGAGGTAAAACATGAGAGAAGTTGTAATCGTAAGTGCAGCAAGAACCGCTATCGGAAATTACGGCGGCACATTGAAGGACGTCCCCGCAGTAAAGCTGGGTGAAGTGGCTGTGAGAGAAGCGATCAAAAGAGCAGGCATTACTCCGGATATGGTAGAAGAAGTTGTGTTTGGATCCGTTCTTCAGGGCGGATTGGGACAAAACATTGCAAGACAGGTTTCCATGGCAGCCGGCATTCCCAAAGAAGTTCCTTCCATGACCCTCAATAAGGTCTGCGGATCCGGACTTCGTACCGTGTCCCTTGCAGCACAGATCATCAAAGCCGGAGACGCTGACATCATTGTAGCAGGCGGCTGCGAAAACATGAGCATGGCTCCTTATTTCTCCCCCACCTCCAGATGGGGTGCAAGAATGGGCGATGTGAAGCTCATCGACATGATGGTACATGACGGATTAACAGACATCTTCAATCATTATCATATGGGGATCACCGCTGAGAATATCGTAGAGCAGTGGGGCATTACCAGAGAAGAACTGGACGCTTTTGCGGCAGGTTCCCAGCAGAAAGCCGAAGCAGCTGTCAAGAACGGCAGATTCAAGGATGAAATCGTTCCCGTGGAAATCCCCCAGAAGAAGGGCGATCCCATTCTGTTTGATACCGATGAATTCCCCAAATTTGGATGCACCGCAGAGGGTCTTGGCAAGTTGAAGCCGGCCTTCAAGAAGGACGGAACAGTAACAGCAGCCAATTCTTCCGGCATCAATGACAGTGGCGCAGCCCTGGTCATCATGTCCAAAGAAAAGGCAGACGCCCTGGGACTCAAACCCCTTGCCACCATCAAATCTTATGCTTCTGCAGGCGTAGATCCCACTATTATGGGTATCGGTCCGGTTCCCGCATCCAAGAAAGCTCTTGAAAAGGCCGGATGCAGCATCGCAGATATGGACCTCATCGAAGCCAACGAAGCGTTTGCTGCGCAGTCTGTGGCAGTAGGAAGAGATCTTGGTATCGATCCTGCTAAGCTCAATGTGAACGGCGGAGCCATTGCTCTTGGACATCCCATCGGTGCATCCGGTGCCAGAATCCTCATCACCCTTCTCTATGAGATGGAAAAGAGAGATGCCAAGAAGGGCCTTGCAACCCTTTGCATCGGCGGCGGACAGGGAACTGCCATCGTAGTGGAAAGATAACTTGCCAGATAGTGCCAGAATTGCATTTTCATAAGAAAGCCGGGCTGCACCAAAAAAGTGCAGCCCGCAAAACTCCTTCCTAAGTGAACGAGAGGCCGTACTAAAAGTCTTTGGACTTTTTCGGTACGGCCCTTTTAGTTGTCGTTTGAGCTTGCCCGCAAAGAGAACTGCCCTTATTCGGAAAAACGGAATTCCCCGGAGCGAAGCACTGCGCTGCAGGCTTCCACCACTTGAAGATCATAGAGGATCCCGGCATTTTTTTCGATTTCCTGTATCGCTTCGGCCATGCCTCGGGAAGGACGATAGGGCCGGAAAGAGGACATGGCCTCCACCACGTCGGCAACGGCAATGATCCGGGCCTCAAGGCGAATTTCTTCGCCTTTCAGTCCCTTGGGGTAGCCGGAACCATTCATGCGCTCATGGTGCTGAAAAATGGTGTCTGCAATGCTTCCGCTCATGGCTTCGTCGCAGAGAAGCTCGTAGCCCACCTGGCTGTGAGTTTTGATCAGTTCATATTCCAAGGGCAGAAGGACTCCTGGCTTTGAAAGGATCTCCGTGGGGATGGCAATCTTGCCAATATCGTGGATCAAAGCAGCCATCTCCAGGGTTTTTTGGAAGTCCTCGTCTTCAAGGCCCATTTGGCGGGCTATAGCCAGCGCCAGCTCGGCCACCTTTCGTTGATGCCCCGCAGTATAGGCGTCTTTCACTTCGGCGGTATTGGAAAGTATCCTTACGGTACCTTCCTGGGCCAAAAGAAGTTTTTCGTAGCTTTGCTTTAAATCTGCTTCCGCCCGGATCCGCTCCAGGGTAAGAGAAATATTGGCAGCTGCCACAGAAAAAATATCCTTATCTCCTTCGGTAAAGTGGTATTCATCATCCAGTGCAAACAGAACGGCGACCCCCACATTTTTGCCGCTGCCATCCTTTAGGGGGCAACCGATCCATTGGCTGTTTTCCGGCAAGGCAGGATTAAGGAGGCTGGGATCCAGAACCCCCTGTTGAGAAAGCAGCCGCATTTCCTGAGGATGAAGCAGCACCGCCCGGTTCTGGGACAAAACATATTCGCGAAACCCCCTTCCCCTTGGGCGCTCCTGGGGAAGGATCCCACTGGTATCCTGCATAACGGGAATATAGACACGGTCGCGTTCCTCATCGATCAGGGAGATAAAAAAACTGGAGTTGGGAAACAGTTCATTGATGATATCGGACATTTTCCGATAAAATGCGTCCACGGACAGTGATGTCAGGGTAACTTCCGCAATCTTTCGAAGAGTGATCTGGATTTTTGCATTTCTCTCCAGCTGCAGTTCGGCTTCTTTTCGCTTTGTGATGTCGTGGCCGATTCCCAAAGTGCCGATAGGGCGGCCCTGGGTATTGAGAAGAGGCATTTTAGTGGTTTCAAGCCAAAGGGGAGCGCCATTTTTGCTGTACTGGATAAAGTCTTCTTCGGTCACCGGACCTCCCGCAATATGAGCAGACCGATCCTGGGCCAGAAAGTATTCTGCCATATCCGGATCAAAAAGATCATAATCGGTTTTCCCGAGAATGTGAGCTTCCTTTGTTTGGATGGCATTCTCAAAAGCGGAGTTGGCAAGGGTATAAACTCCCTCCATATCCTTCGAAAAAAGCACATCCGGAATGGTTTCAAAGAATCTGTGCATAAGATTTTGCTGTTCGGAAAAATCCAAGACAAGCTCAAAAAGGACTTTCCGCCCCCCAAAAAGGACGGGGATGACCGTTTTCAACACCGGAAAGGAGCTGCCGTCCTTGCGTAGCATTCGACGTTCCGAATGATCCAAAGTAAGGCCATGATCCAGTATAGGGCAGTGATGGGTATTTGCCGGACAGAGAAGCTCATGACAAGGCCTTCCCAGCAATTCTTCCTCTGAGAAGCCGGACATGGATAGAGCTGTATTGTTTGCGAAAAAAATATTCCGGCTTTCTGCCTCGATAATAACCACCCCGGCAGGTAAAAATTCGAGTATGGAAAGGGGATCCAGGTTTAAAAGATCGGTATTCATATTCTTGGACACAAAAGTTCCTCCCTATTTATGACCCTTTAGAAGGGGAAAGAAATCGCATGCTGCATTTTATCAAGAAGGTAGCCTTTTTTCTCAAAAAGGTACAGGCAGGCAGAAACCACCTCCGGGGCATAAAGCTGGCCTGAAAAAAGCTGCAGTTCATTGAGCACATCGCAAAGATCCATAGCGGAGCGGTAGGGGCGATGAGCAGTCATGGCCTCCACCACATCAGCAACGGCAATGATCTGGGCTTCCAGGAATTGTTGAGAAGCCTTGAGTCCTTTCGGGTAACCGCTGCCGTCATATCGCTCGTGGTGCTGGAGTATCACTTCTCCGATGAATGGGGGGAGATTCACCCTGTCCAGCATATCAAAACCGCTCTGGGGGTGGGTCTCTATGATCTTCCGCTCGATGGGGTGCAGCAGAGAAGGTTTTGAGAGGATCTCTGTAGGGATCCTGATCTTGCCGATGTCATGCAGATATCCTATAATACGCAAAAGCTCAGTTCGTTTCCTGTCAAAACCCATGATCTCCCCAATGGCGGCGGACATGTTGCCTACCCGGCTTTGGTGGCCTGCGGTAAAAGGATCCCGAACCTCGACTACGGAGGAAAGCAGGAATACGATGCCCTGCATGTTTTTTTCCAGTTCTGCGGTGCGAGAGGTTACCATTTCCTCCAGCTGGTGCTGGTAGAGCAGGTTCTTCTGCTCCAGCAGGCGTTTGGCATCACTCAATTCCTTGATTTTAAGCGCATTGTCCACAGAACGGAGAAAAGTCTCTTTTCGAATGGGCTTGATGAGATAATCGTTGGCACCCTTTTGCACGGAAAGAACAGCAGTGTCCACTGTAGGTTCTCCCGTCATAATGATGACCTGGGTGGTCTGGGAATGCTGGCGGATCTGTTCTAAAAGCTGCATCCCACTGAGCTGTGGCATGACAATATCCGATACGACAACATCGTAATTCGAGTTGCCGATCTTATAAAAAGCTTCCAACGCATTTGATGCGGATTCTGCGGAATCGCCCCGCCTGTTTAAAAATTCGCACAAAGTCACCCGGATGCTGTTTTCGTCATCTACAATGAGGATTTTTCCCATTGCCGTTCTCCTTGTTCTTCTTTCTCTTCGAGCTCCCAACCATTGTCCACCGGAAGGTCCACAAAAAATCTGGTGTATTCGCCCGCTTCTGTTTCAAAATGTATTTTGCCGTGATGGTCTTTGATGATGCCAAAACTGATGGAAAGCCCAAGTCCTGTGCCCTTGTCCTTTGGTTTCGTGGAAAAGAAAGGCTCATAGATTTTTTGCCGGACTTCCTCAGGAATGCCCTTTCCTCTGTCTTCTACGGTGATGCGTAGCCATTTAGTGTCGGCTTCTTCAAATTGGGTGACGGAAAGGGAAATGATTTTATTGGGATTCGGCTCCGGGTATTTTTCATTCAGAGCATCCCGGGCATTGGTCAGGAGATTCATGATCACCTGCTGGATCTGTTGACTCCGGCATTTGAAGCTGGGGAGGCCTTCCTCCAGCGTCATCTGCAGAGTGATCTGGTCTTTTCGGATCACTGTGTTGATCAGGGATATGGTCCCGCTGATGATGTCATAAATGCTGGCATAGCTGTGAGACTTTTTTTCCTGACGGGAGAATTGAAGAAGATTTCGAACGATTTCGGCTACCCGCTCCGTTTCATGGATGATCTCCCTGGCATAGCGGTTTTCCTCGCTTTTCGAATCTGTTTCATCTGCAATGAGCTGGGCGTAATTCATGATTCCGTTGATGGAGTTGTTGATTTCATGGGCTACCCCGCTGGCCAAAGTGCCGATGGCCTCCAGCTTTTGCTGCTGCATGAGCTGTGCTGACATTTCCTCACGAAGCTTTTCGTTGTGAGCTCTTTCGGTGATATCGGTGGCAATCACGGCAAAACGGTCTCTCTGAGGTTGGTAGATGACCACGTCAAGATACTTCTCCAAAATCTTAGAGTAAGTTTCAAAATGCTGGGTTTCTCCGCTTTGCAGAACCTCCTGGCACTTTTCCAGCCAGAAGTGAGATGCTTCCGGAAAATATTCTGAAATGGTCTTCCCCACCAGTTCTTCTCTCACTGCGCCGACAAGCCGCAAAAAATATTCGTTGACAAGAAGGTAGCGAAGATCCTGGGGCTTCCCTTCGGAATCGAAAAGGATCTCGTGCACGGCAAGACCCTGCTGCATCTGGGCGATGAGAAGTTTCAGGTTTTCTTCATTGGTTTTGAGAGCCTCGTGGGCCGCTATTCTCTCGGAAATGTCGTGGACGATGGCATATACGACAAGCTGCTGGCTTTGCTGGATGGGACCGCAAAAAATTTCTACATCCCTTATGATATCCGCTGCCGTTTTATGCCGTTGGACAAAATAGCTTTTTTCATTGCAAACGGTGGACTGCAAATCGTTGTAAATATCTTCCGGGCTCTGGATGGCGATTTCCGCTACATTCATGTTCCGGAGAAGATCCCGGGGCCATCCATAAAATTTGGCGGCGGCTTCGTTGGCATCAACGATCGTTCCTGTCTTTGGGTCTATCATGAGGATCACTGCGCAGCCGTGCTCAAAAAAGGCCTTGTAACGGGACTCCGCTGACTCCAGTTTTTGCATGAATTCATGGCGCTCCCGCTGGTGGATCAAGAGCACGCTCAAAAGAACTGTTCCCACCGGATAGATCAGCATCACCGGCAGAGCGATGGCTGAAATGACTGCAGAAGCGGTTTCCAATGGCATAAGATACATGCAGGCCAACATGAGGACGTGGATCACAAGCCCCATACAGTAAAGGCCGAGCCATGTTTTTTTGAAAGCTTTTCGCCAGATAAGCCCTACGGCGGCAGACATGATAACAACGGAAACACCGGTGAGAGCCCCGGCACCGCCTAAAAGGATACGGTAAAACCCCGTGACGGCGACAACGATGGCTGTAGGAACAGGACCGAAAACAAAGGCCGAAACCCCAATGAGAATGGAGCGGGTATCAAAGATGATGCCACTTTCCAACTGAAAGGGAAAAAGCATAATGACAAAGCCGATGAAACCGATGAAGATCCCGTTGAGCACGGGCTTGAAACGCTCAAAGCGGGAGGGTAGCAGATAACTGACCTCATAGACGATGCAAAGAGACATAAGTAAAGCGGTATTGTTTACAAGACTGAAAAAAATGTCCATGTGTTACCTCGCATCATGTTGCGGCTTATAGAGAAGATTCTTCAGGCAGGCTCAGGGAAGAAAAAGCTTCCACAAGAGCGGGGTCAAATTCCGTGCCGGAGCGCTTAAGAATGTATCGTATTGCGCCTCCGTGAGGCGTGCGTCCGCGAGCTTCGTCCTGTTCTTTCCTGCAGTAACTGTCCACTAAATGGATGATCCTGGAGAACAGGGGAATCTCTTCGAAGCGAAGATTTTCCGGAAATCCGGAGCCGTCCCAGTTTTCATGATGATAGAGTATTGCTTCC
>Ga0302242_1000788_pt1 | contig 27704 bp, 26 predicted proteins | sample AAG_UR_Lys_MG_FD_193510 | JGI IMG/M metagenome (GOLD analysis project Ga0302242, IMG submission 193510) | Enriched activated sludge microbial communities from anaerobic digester in WTTP, New Holstein, Wisconsin, United States - AAG_UR_Lys | ecosystem: Engineered > Bioreactor > Anaerobic >...
CTTCAGGAACATGGATCGATCAAAACCCCAAATTTCCCACGATGACTTTTGTGGTGATCACTCCGCAGGGGAACAGCTCTCTTCCTCTGTCTCTCTCCCTTTATCATTATTCACCCGACGGGACCATTACAAAAATAGATACTCGATCGCTGTAGCTGAAAAAGGTATATATTGAAACATAAAAATTGAGCCCAAAGAACAGATCCTTTGGGCTCAATTTTTATACAACAGTCGATCGGACTGGCAAATTGTCAAATCGCCGATCGAAAAAGATCTGTTTTTAAAGCGGATCGAACTCCGACTTGAGATGTTCCAGGAAGCCCTCGAAGGTCATGGATCCAAGGTCTCCCTTAGACCTTTCCCTTACCGCAACTGTGCCCTCTTCGGCCTCCCTGGCCCCTATGACCAGCATATACGGGATCTTCTGCATCTGCGCGTCGCGTATTTTCTTGCCCAGTTTCTCATCCCGCGCATCAGTCTCGACCCGGATGTCCGCATCCCTGAACTTTTTGGAAAGTTCATCGGCATATCCGGCAAACTCCGAACTTACCTGAAGCAGTTTTACCTGTACAGGTGCCAGCCAGTAGGGGAATGCGCCGGCGTAGTTTTCTATCAGTATCCCCATGAACCTCTCGAGGCTCCCGAGGACCGTCCTGTGGAGCATGACAGGGCGGTGTTCCGCGCCGTCGCTGCCGATGTATGTCATGTCGAACTTCTCCGGCATCTGGAAGTCAAGCTGTATCGTCCCGCACTGCCAGGTTCGGCCGATGCAGTCCTCAAGGTGGAAGTCTATCTTGGGGCCGTAGAAGGCTCCGTCGCCCGGGTTCAGCTTGTAGGCAGTCCCGGTCTCTTCAAGAGCTTCCTTTAGCCTCTGCTCCGCTATATCCCAGAGCTGGGGATCTCCCATGGAGTTTTCAGGCCTTGTCGAGAGCTCGACATAGTACTTGAAGCCGAAGACATCCTGATAGACATACCTGTCAAGCTCCATGATGGCCTTTATCTCATCCTTGATCTGCTCCGGGGTGCAGTAGATATGGGCGTCATCCTGGGTAAATGCCCTCACCCTCATCAGTCCGTGGAGGGCCCCCGACCTCTCATGGCGGTGTACAAAGCCCAGTTCCGCCATGCGCAGAGGAAGTTCCCTGTAACTGCGTATCGCGCTGTTGTAAACAAGTATTCCTCCGGGGCAGTTCATCGGTTTAACCGCAAACGGGGCTTCATCTATCTCTGTGAAATACATGTTCTCCTTGTAGTGATCCCAGTGGCCCGAACGCAGCCAGAGAGACCTGTCGAGGATCATCGGGGTCTTGATCTCGACATATCCGCGTTTGGTATGTTCCTTCCTCCAGAAAGAAATGAGGTTGTTCATGATGACCATTCCCTTTGGGTGGAAGAAGGGGAATCCGGGGCCTTCCGCGTGTACGCTGAAGAGGTCGAGCTCTTTTCCCAGTTTCCGGTGATCCCTCGCCTTGGCTTCTTCGACCCTGCGGAGATACTCCTTAAGCTCCTCCTCAGACCCGAATGCCGTTCCGTATATGCGGGTCAGCATTTCGTTCTTCTCATCACCGTGCCAGTACGCACCGGCAAGGGAGAGGAGTTTGAAGAACTTGCAGCATCCGGTATGCGGAACGTGGGGGCCGCGGCAGAAGTCAATGAAGTCACCCTCACGGTAGGTCGAAAGGATCTCACCCTCGAGGGCGTCGATCATTTCGACCTTCAGGTCTTCTCCAAGTTTCGAAAAAAGCTCCTTAGCCTGCTCTTTTGTGTGTTCTTCCCTGACCAGGGGGATCTTTTCCTGGGCGATCTTTCTCATTTCCGATTCGATTTTGGGAAGATCCTCGTCTGAGATGGGATCAGGGAACCTTATGTCATAGTAGAAACCATCTTTGATCGCCGGTCCAATGCCAAACTTCGCCTCAGGCCAGAGCCGCAGGACAGCATGGGCCATTAGGTGCGCCGTTGAATGGCGCAGGAGGTCAAGTCCCTCTTCAGAATCCGGGAAGACCGGTTCCACTGCTGTATCTGAAGTGAACAGTACATCGCAGTCGACCATTTTCCCGCCGACCTTTCCTCCTACTGCTTTTTTAAGGTGCCAGACATCAAGAAGCTGACGTACAGAGGCGCTGTCTGCCTCATAAATTTTACCATCGGGTGTTGAAAAACGTGCCATTGTATCGCCTCCTAATTTGCCTGAACGGCAAATCCTGACAAAATATCTATTTTCTTCCGGTGCTCCCGAACCCTCCGGAGGACCGCTCTGTCTCATCAAGCTCCCCGGCCTTCTCAAGCTCGACCTGGGTCACTTGTGCAAATACGACCTGAGCTATCCTGTCTCCGGGCTCTATCCTGAAATCCTCTTTGCCGTGGTTAATGAGGATCACCTTAATTTCACCGCGGTAGTCCGAGTCGATAGTTCCGGGTGAATTCAGGACCGTTACCCCATGCTTAAGAGCCAGGCCACTCCTTGGCCTGACCTGGGCTTCGCACCCTGGCGGCATCTCAAAGTGTAGCCCGGTGCCTACGCAGCCCCGCTCCCCGGCCGGTATCAGAGCAGCATCCGAAGCCCTCAGGTCCATGCCTGAAGAGCCCGGTGTGGCATAGCCTGGAAGTGTTATGCCTTCATCAGCTTTTATCCTGACTTTTACAGCTGACATTTTGAAGCCTACTTTTTACGTTCTCTTTCAAAGCGCCTGACAGGACGATGATCCGAGCCTCTGTCAGAACCGAAGTCCCTGCGCGGAGGCCTTCCGCCGTCATCGTGCCTCGGACCTCCCTCGCGCCTTGGGCCTCCCTCGCTCCTTGGGAAATGCGAGAAACGCTCTTCACGCTCTTTTTCTATCGCGGCCTGCTCTGCAAACTCGGGATCCTTCGCAAGATCATCAAGCTGATCAAGAATGCGCTTGCGGCTCAGGTTGACCCTGTGCATTTCATCAATTTCCTTGACTGTTACAAGGACCTTATCTCCTGTATTTATCGCATCCTCAAGCCTGGGGATATGATAGTTGCTGATCTCGCTTACGTGGAGGAGTCCCTCCTTGCCCGGGAGCACCTCTACAAAGACGCCGAAATTCATCATCCTTGTGGCTGTCCCGACAAATGTCTCCCCCGCCTTGACTTCGCGGACGAGATCGTTGATTATCCTGACCGCTGCCTGAGCTGAATCATCGTTGACGGCTGCAATGTATACGCGTCCGCTGTCATCCACATCTATCTTTGCTCCTGTACGCTGTACTATCGAACGGATCATCTTGCCGCCGGGGCCTATGACTTCACGGATCTTTTCCGGATCGATGTTTATCGTAATTATCTTAGGCGCTGTCGATGAAAGTTCAACGCGAGGCGCAGAGATCGTCCCATCCATGATATCGAGTATCTGGAGCCTGCCTTTTTTGGCCTGTCCCAGCGCCTGAGTCAGTATATCCCTCGTTATGCCTCCGGCCTTGTTGTCCATCTGGAGTGCAGTCACTCCGTCCCTTGTGCCTGCGACCTTGAAGTCCATGTCGCCGTAATGATCTTCCAGACCCTGTATGTCGGTCAGTATCCCGAACTTTCCGTTGTCTGCGATAAGTCCCATAGCGATCCCGGCAACTGCCTTCCTGATAGGGACGCCTGCTGCCATCATCGAGAGGCTGCCGCTGCATACGCTTGCCATCGAGCTTGAGCCGTTTGATTCAAGAATGTCGGATACCTGGCGGACCACATAGGGGAATTCCTCTTCGCTCGGGAATACGGCGCTAAGAGCTCTTTCTGCAAGTGCTCCGTGGCCGATCTCCCTGCGTCCGGGGCCGCGCATTGGCCTGACTTCACCCACAGAGTACGGCGGGAAATTGTAATGGAGGATAAACTTCTTGGGAGGCTCGTCAAGTTTCAGCCCGTCCAGGATCTGATCATCCGTGCCCATCATTCCGAGGGTCGTGACCCCCAGAGATTGTGTCTCGCCCCGTGTAAAGAGTGCCGATCCGTGGGTCATTGGGAGCACATCTGTCTCGCAGGTAATCTTCCTGAGTTCATCCATGCTCCTGCCGTCGGATCTGCGCCTGTCGTCCAGAAGCAGTTTCCTGACGCACTTCTTGACCATCTCGTCCATTTTTGCAGCTATGTAGTTCGCTGAATCCGGATGGGACTCGGAGAAATACTCTTCCGCCCTCTTCTGTGCCTCTCCTATAGCTGCGCCGCGCGGCTGCTTTTCATGAATCTGAACAGCTGCGTAAATGTCATCATAGATTTCCTTCTCCATCCATTCATCTATCTCTGTGATAACTTCAGGTGCGGGCAGCTCCGCCTTCGGCTTTCCGACCTTGGCACAGACAGCATCAATGAAGTCAACTATCTTTCTGATGGCCTCATTTGCCAGTTCCATGGCATCGACAAGAAGCTCTTCCGAAACTTCCTTCGCTCCGGCCTCTACCATAGTGACACCGCCCCTGTGTCCTGCGACTACAAGATCCATTGTGCTTCGCGGCATGTCTGTCTCATCGGGATTAACTACAAGTTCTCCATCAATGCAGCCGATGCGCACCGCCCCTATCGGACCGTCCCAGGGAATGTCCGACATGGAAAGGGCAAGCGAGGCTCCGTTTATGGCCAGGATGCTGGCCGGGTTGGCCTGGTCGACAGACATGACTGTTGCGACGACATGGACATCGTTTCGCATCCACTCAGGGAAAAGCGAGCGGATCGAGCGGTCTATCATCCTCCCGCTCAGTATAGCGGTATCGGAGGGGCGTCCCTCTCTTTTGATGAATCCTCCGGGCACTTTTCCCGCAGAATAGAACCTCTCTTCGTAGTCTACAAGTAGAGGGAAGAAGTCTAGCCCCTGCCTTGCTTTTTCCGCAAGCACTGCAGTGACCAGCACTGCAGTCCTGCCGTGCCCCGCAAGAACTGCGGCATTCGCCTGTTTTGCAAGACGCCCTGTTTCAAAGGACATGGTCTTGCCGTATAATTCCAACTCAAATATCTCTTTCATTTTTTCTTTTCCTCCCGTTTTCTGTCTTCAACTGTTGAAGAATAGCACAAAATAACAAAAATGGCGAAGGTATTCACCCTCCGCCATGCATAAGTTGCCTGTTTTTTCAGTAACTTTACCAACCTGTGATCAGTGACGCAGTCCGAGGCGCTGGATAAGCGACTGATAACGGTTGAAATCACGGTCCTTGAGATACTGAAGAAGCTTGCGGCGCTTCCCTACCATGATGAGAAGACCGCGGCGGGAGTGGAAATCCTTCTTATGGATCCTCATGTGGTCTGTAAGCTCACGGATACGCGTCGTGAGGATGGCCACCTGCACCTCTGTGGAACCGGTGTCTGCCCCGTGTACTTTGAATTCTTCGATCAGCTGCTGTTTCTTTTCCTTGTCGATCATGTCGATCACTCCTGTCTGAGCCTGTTGCGCCCGATATTCCCAAAACTCAGGCCAACGTCGCTGTGCGCCGGTCCGTGTGAAGGGCAATGGAAATAATAGCAGAGAGTATCAGATATGACAAGCCGTCCCCGCAAGATCATTATAGCCTTAAACGTTTTTGCCTATGAGTCTTTTTTGCTCTCCCGCGACTCTGCCCTCTTCTTCATCCTCTTGTTGACAGCAGAACAGTAGACTGCAGCAAGCGGATTGTGCCCCAGGACTCTGTCCTTCACAGCAAGAGGGACCACATAGGTGTGTGAGTGCTTAATGAAGAGGGCATCATGACCTACGCATAGTCCAACAACAAGGTTCAGGTCTGTATTCTTTTCTTCAAGCATCCTCGCCTGCTCTATAGGGTTGCAGCTGACCGGCCCCACCCTGTCGCTTGTCGGAGCTCCCATATCGGATTTCGGGATGCCGCACACCTTGCAGCAAACTGCCTCGATATCAAAGAAATCGGAAAGGTAGTCGGCAATTTTTGCGGCCTCTTCCTGCAATCCCACACAAAAAGCTAAGCCGAGCTTTTTATATCCCATCCTTGCGGCAAACTCCACCACTTCTTCTATCCTGTTGAGGTCGCCGTAGAACTCTGACTCTACCAAGGCTGCGGTCTGCATCATCATTTTTTCGTGAGGGTCCGAGTAGAGTTCGATGCTATTTCTGACTACGCATGGCTCCTCATCCCTGCACCTTTTGTCGCCGCAAAGATCACATCTCATTAAAATATTCCTCCATATCCTTTGGCAGGGGAGCCGTGAATTCCCTGTTCTTGATGTTTTCCGGAAGTCCCTCATCGTCAGGGAATACCAGTGAATATGCGTGGAGCAGCGGCCTTTTCGCTTTTTTCACGTCACCGCCGTATTTTATGTCTCCGATTATAGGATGTCCGACTGCGGCAAAATGGACCCTCGCCTGATGGGACCTTCCTGTAACAAGTTCAGCTTCGACTCCGCTCCAGCCGTTGCCGTAGGATATGCTTCTGTATCTGGTAAGAGCCTTCTGTCCGTCCGGGTCTATCCTTACGGTGTTCGAAGAGGGATCTTTGAGGACCGGCAGGTCTATCTCTCCCGACTCCTCTGTCCTGCCCTGAACAACGGCCAGATAGATCTTCCTGATCCTTCTCTCCCTTATCAGCTCCGAGAGGTGTCTCAGAGAAAGGCCGGTAAGGGCAACTATTACGGCACCCGATGTATTCCTGTCAAGGCGCTGTACGGTGGAGGGGCGAAAGTCGCTCCTCGTCCAGGCAAGTTCTGTCAGCACCCTTGTAATGAGGGAATCGCCCCCTTTTGTATCGGGTTGGGTGAGCAGTCCCGCAGGCTTGTTGATGATCCAGAGATATTCATCCCTGTATATCGTTTCCAAGCTGTTCCTGACCGAGATCCTGACATCCCGGTCCGCCGTCCTCTGATCGGGCATGGCGTCCTCCCATGGGACCTGGAGGAACTGTCCCTCTTCGACCCTTGTATCCGGTCTGACCTTCCGGGCATCCAGACGGACTTCCCCGGTCCGGATTGCCTTCATCACTGCCCCGAGGGGGACCCCGGGCCACATGCCCCTAAGGAGCCTGTCTATGCGTCTGCCGGACTGATCTGCCGTAACATAAAACTCTTTTGACATCGTTTTTCCTCTCTGTCGGAGTGTGCCCTGTACCTTGCCCGATCCGGAAACGGTACTGGCGCTACCTTTTCCAGAAACGGCGTCCCGTGGCTGCGTGCCACTGCGATATCGGCTGGTCGTCAGCAAGGTCTTTTACGGAGTCATTCCAGCAGAAGACCCTGAAATCGAGTTCGTCGGCCGCAGAAACTATCATGGCCTCGGGTGTGGCAGGGACAACAGGAGAACCGAACTCCCTCTGTCCGTGATGGCTCAGCAGAATATGAGCCAGCTGGAGCCTGATGGAGCTGTCAAGCTGTGCGCTCTCTGCAAGTTCCACAAACATTGAATACCCTATCGCTATATGGTCAAGAACAGCCCCTTCAAGGGTCATCTCCGGGATCGAACCCATCTTGTAGGATCCGAGTTTGCCGAGGTCGTGAAGGAGTCCGCCAGCTGTTACTATGTCGACGTCTATGTCATAGCCCGATGTCCTGAATGAAAGTGCCATCGCCCTGGCACACTCGGTAACTGACAGCGTATGCTCAAGAAGTCCGTTCGCGTACGCGTGGTGGTGGCTCACAGCTGCGGGCCAGTCACGGAACTGCTTCCATGTCTCGCCTTTATATACATATCTGATGAATTCCGCCACTTCCGCACGGCAGGAGGATACAAGCTCCTCATATCTTTTCAGAAGTTCCTCCAGTGCTATCGGCGATCTCGGGAGATACTGCGAAGGGGGAAACTTCTCCTGGTCCAGCAGAGTCAGCTTGTTGAAGTTGAACTGTATCTGCCCCCTGAATTCAGTTGTTTTGCCCTCCACTCCCATCGTACAGCCGGCAACATTCCTAAGCTTCCCGTCGTCCAGCCTTTTTGCCGGAGAAGAGGGGTCCAGTTCGGGATCAGACCTGTCAAACCAGACGGCATCCGACCATATCTTTGCCTCAAGCGTACCGGACTGGTCCGTCACAGCCATCTCGAAGTAGGGTTTTCCGTTTTTGTCATTTTTCTGAAAAAGCGAGGATACAACGAATATTGCCTTAAATGATGACCCAGAGGTCATTTTGCGGATATCTTGGCTGTTTTTCAGTGCAGATTGTGTTTCTGGCATATTTATCTTCCTTCCGGTGCATGTTTGCTTCGAAATTCCAATTTAATAATAGACGCTTAAGCCAACTATTGAAAGGGGCAATGCGTTGTTCGTACCGCTGATATATCATTTTTCTCAGTGACAATCTGCTTTTTTTGTGTATAATGACAATGCGGTCTCTTTCACAAGAAAGAGGCAATTATGTTATGTTAATATTTTTTGGAGGGATTTGCTATGAGTTCGGTAAACTGGAATGCAAGGCTTTCGGATATAGCCCTTAACGTCAAACCTTCACCCATCAGGGCTCTTATGAAATACACAAAGACCCCGGGCGTGATATCTTTTGCAGGAGGCAACCCCGACCCTGCTGTTTTCCCTGTAACTGAGTTTTCTGAAGCTTCTGCCATACTGGCCCGAGAAGGCAGAGATGTCCTTCAGTACGGGGCTACAGACGGTTATGCGCCGCTTAAGGAATACATCGCAAAATGGATGGCTCCGAGGATGGGCCGTGAGACAAAACCCGAAGAGATGCTGATCACTACCGGATCACAGGAAGGGATGGACCTTCTCTGCAGCGTTCTTCTGAACGACGGTGACACAATAATAGTAGAGGGTCCCACATACCCGGGAGCGATCCATGCAATGAGAAACCGCGGAGCCCGTTTCATCTCCGTCCCGTGCGATAAAGACGGCATGTGCGTTGATCTTCTTCCCGGCATTATCGAACAGGGACGCAAGGACGGACACAAAATCAAATTCATCTACACGATAGTGAACTTCCAGAACCCATCCGGATCCACCCTTTCTGAGGAGCGCAGGGCGAAGCTGCTTGATATCGCCGAGAAGTATGATCTTATAATCTTCGAGGACGACCCCTACGGACACCTGCGCTACACGGGAAACCACGTACCGACTATCTTCTCTATGGATAAAAAACAGAGCGGAAGAGTCGTCTACGCTTGCTCTTTCTCCAAGATACTGGCCCCGGGAACACGTGTGGCATGGATAGTCGGAGATCCCGAGCTTATGCAGAAACTCGTCATGATCAAGCAGGGTACGAACCTCTGCTCGAGCGTCGTAGCACAGGCACTGGTCTATGAATACTGCAGACTTGGACACCTTGACGGCTTCCTCCCCAAGATCATCGCCCACTATGCGAAGAAACGCGATGCCATGGAGGCCGGATTCAAGAAATACCTGCCGTCCAACACGATCTACAACACCCCGGAAGGCGGCTTCTTCTTCTGGCTGCAGGTCCCCGGAGTCGACTCGACAGCCCTCTTCATGAAGGCGATCGAGCATGGAGTGGCATTCGTTACCGGTCCATCCTTCTTCGTAGATGGTTCCGGACTTGATTTCATGCGCACCTGCTTCACATTCGCGCAGCCGGAAGAGCTCGAAGAGGGCGCAAAACGACTCGGCGCAGCAATAAAGGCTCTTTAAATAAGCGTTCTGACAGCATAAACGGGGCGGCCTCCCTTAGGAGGCCGCTTTTTCCATGCTCCCGCGATGTTAAAGCAAACGGCCGTTGATACAACGATCGAAGGAAGATTATAATGGAGAGGCAAAGGGAGGCGGGACCATGGAGGACATCATCACCGCGATGGCTACAGCGTGGGGAGAGGGCGGCATCGCAGTCGTCAGGCTTTCAGGGGAAGGTTCAGTAGATATGGCCGACAAAATATTCGCGGGAAAGAAGAATCTGGCTGACCTGCCTGCGCGTTTCCTGACACTGGGGAAACTTCGCTCGGCTGAAGGCGATTTTTTTGACGAGGTGCTCGCTGTAAGGTTTGACAAAGGCGCAAGCTACACGGCAGAGGAGTGCGTGGAGTTTCACTGCCACGGAGGACTCCTGCCCGCACAGAAGTGCATCGAACAGCTGTGTTCTGCAGGTGCCAGGCTGGCACAGCCGGGGGAATTCACCCGCAGAGCCTTCGTAAACGGGAGGATAGATCTGCCCCAGGCTGAAGCGGTGCTCGGGATCATCCGTGCAGAGAGCGATGAAGCGCTTTACGCCTCATCAAGGACTCTTCAGGGGACCTTTGCAGAAAAACTGAGTATACTGCTTGACAGGATGACAGGGCTTGCCGCATTTTTAGAGGTGGATCTGGATTTTCCCGAAGAGGACGATGGTTACATCGCAAGGGACGAATGCGAAAACCGCCTTGATGACCTGATCAGGGAAGGCGGGGCCATACTGGACGACTGCCGTTCCGGACTGATCCTCCGAGAGGGCATAAGGACTGCCATAATAGGCCGGCCCAACGTTGGCAAGTCATCCCTGCTCAATGCGCTTTTAAAGGAAGAAAGGGCTATTGTCACCCCAGTTCCAGGGACTACCAGGGACAGGATCGAGGAGACCTTGATCCATAGGGGGATACCGATCAGGATCATAGACACCGCCGGCATTCGCGATACCGAGGATGAGGTAGAGTGCATCGGGGTGAACCAGTCAATAAGGTCAATGGCAGAGGCAGATCTCCGTGTCTGGGTAATAGACGCAGGCGACGATCTGACAGAGGAAGAGACGGGACTGGGCAGAAGGGTTTCTGCGATGAAACACATAATCGTACTAAACAAAAGCGACATACCACAAAAGATTTCAGCAGAACAATTAAAAAGAATTTTTCCTGACAGCAGGATCGTCTCTGTTTCGGCCCTCAGATCAGACGGCATCGAAGATCTTAAGAACATCATAGTAAACGAAATAACCGGCGGCAAAAAGGTGACGGGAGGCTATGGTGTTACCTCGAGGCAGATAGAATGCCTGTCGGCGGCCCTTTCGTCAATGAGGGAGACAAAAAAAGTCGTTGCAGAAGGGCTGGGGGACGATCTGGCGATAACCTGCCTTACTGATGCCCGAAGCCACCTTGCAAGACTTCTGGGGTACGACGTTTCAGAAAGTCTGCTTGATAAGTTATTTTCACAATTTTGTGTAGGCAAGTAAAACGGGATAATAAAACAAAGCACCCATGAGCCGATAAGTTATCAGAGATACTGAGAATATACTTTTATGTAAAAATTAACAGAGCTGCAAAGAAGGGCAAACATTTAGAAAAGAAAACATTTGCCCTTTTAAAAATAATTTTCAAAGGGGATCCCCCGGAAAACTACAGAGACCTCAGAGCGCTTTTTATGCTGTGAACATACTCCCCTACATATGTTACCGAATCACGTCCGTATTTTTCAATTATTTTGACTATAGCGCTGCCAATTATCACACCGTCTGCCAATGAGCCCATTTCCTCTGCCTGTTTGGGTGTAGATATGCCAAATCCTACGGCACATGGTATATCGGTACTCTCCCTCACAAGTTTTATAATTTTTCCTATATCTGTTGTGATCTTGCTTCTTTCTCCTGTTACGCCAAGAGAAGAGACGATATAGACAAATCCCCTGGCTTCTTTCGCTATCATCGAAATACGGTCGTTTGAAGTTGGTGCTATTAGGGAAATGAGATCCAGACCGTGTCTTTCGCATATGGGACAGAACTCATCTTTTTCCTCATAAGGCAGATCCGGAAGGATAAGTCCATCGATACCTATCTCAGAACAAGTCCTTATGAATTTTTCAGAACCATATGAAAAAACAACATTGGCATAGGTCATGAAAACCAGGGGAAGAGCGACGTCCTTTCTCAATTCCATTACAAAACTGAATATCTTGTCGGTCGTAATATGCCCTGAAAGAGCACGGAGGTTTGCGCCCTGGATCACCGGACCCTCTGCAGTGGGGTCAGAGAAAGGTATACCCAATTCTATGATATCAGCCCCGTTTTCAGCCATCAGTCTGACTATTTTTCCGGTGGTCTCAAGGTCAGGATCACCGCAGGTAATGAAGGGAATAAATGCCTTGCCTTTATTGAAAGCTTCCGTGATCCTGCTCATTCCGAAATTTCCTCCCCTCTGTATTTTGCAATTGAAGCACAATCTTTATCTCCGCGTCCGGAAATCGTAACAACAAAAATATTATTTTTACCCGCTCCCGGAGCTGTTTTAATGCAATATGCCAGGGCATGCGCCGATTCTATTGCAGGAATTATGCCTTCGGTCCTTGAAAGGTATTCAAAAGCGTCCACAGCCTCATCATCTGTTATCGGGATATATTTGGCCCGTCCAATGTCATGGAGGTAAGCATGTTCAGGACCGACTCCAGGGTAGTCCAATCCAGCCGAAATAGAGTAAACAGGTGCGATCTGGCCAAATTGATCCTGACAAAAATAGGATTTCATACCATGGAAAATGCCTGGCCTCCCTTTGTTTATGGTAGCGGCTGTCTCAAATGTATCTATTCCTCTCCCTGCTGCCTCACAGCCGACAAGCTCCACTTTTTCATCTGCTATAAAGTGGAAAAAGGAGCCGATGGCGTTACTTCCTCCTCCCACACATGCAATGACCATGTCGGGAAGCCTTCCCTCCTTAGCCAGGATCTGCTCTTTTATTTCTTTGGAAATGACAGACTGGAAATCTCTTACAATAGTCGGAAAGGGGTGAGGTCCCATCACTGAACCGAGACAGTAATGAGTGTCACTGATACGGTTGGTCCACTCGCGCATCGCTTCTGAAACTGCATCTTTGAGCGTTGCAGTCCCCGACTTCACATGGACCACCTCTGCTCCCAGAAGCTTCATTTTATAAACATTAAGGGCTTGTCTTTCAATATCCTCTTCTCCCATAAACACCACACATTCCATTCCCATGAGTGCAGCTGCCGTTGCTGTGGCAACACCATGCTGGCCCGCACCCGTTTCGGCTATCAACCTTGTTTTTCCCATTTTACGGGCAAGGAGAGCCTGCCCCAAAACGTTATTTATTTTGTGAGCCCCGGTATGGTTGAGATCTTCGCGTTTAAGATATATTTTTGCTCCCCCGAGATCCTTTGTCATTTTTTCTGCATAATAAAGCCGGCTTGGCCTGCCCGCATATTCATTAAACAGATAATTTAGTTCTGAAGTGAAGCTGCTGTCGTTTTTAAAAAAATTGTATGCTTCCTCCAGCTCTATTACAGCATTCATCAAAGTTTCAGGTATGTACTGCCCGCCATGATCACCAAATCGCCCTCTTGTTTTCAGCATTTTTTCGCCCCCTTCATTATTTTTCCTTCGACCACGGCAAGAGCCTTAAGGTCTTCCATCAGCATTTTAAATTGATCCAAATCAAGAGACTGGGCTCCATCGCAAAGAGCTTTTGACGGATAGTTGTGAGTCTCTATCATCAATCCGTCTGCCCCAACTGCAAGAGCAGCTTTTGAAAGCGGCGGCACAAGCGAGCTTATACCGCTGGCATGGCTTGGATCTACGATCACAGGAAGATGAGTCTTTTGTTTCAGGATCACAACAGCCGTGATATCCAAAGTGTTGCGTGCCGAGGTTTCAAATGTACGAATACCGCGTTCACACAGGATCACATTTTTATTGCCCTCTGACATTACATATTCAGCACTCATAAGAAGTTCATCTATCGTGTTGGCAAGACCGCGTTTTATAAGCACCGGTTTTTTCATCTTTCCCACAGCCTTAAGAAGATCGTAATTCTGCATATTTCTTGCACCTATCTGAACAACATCAACACCTTCAAACATAGGGATCTGGGTCTGGTTCATTATCTCCGTAATAACAGGCAATCCAGTATGCTCTTTTGCATCAAGAAGCATCCTAAGCCCGTCTGCCCCCAAACCCTGAAACGAGTAGGGAGAAGTGCGCGGTTTGAAGACACCCCCTCTGAGTATTTCAGCGCCGCTTTTTTTAACTGCGTCAGCAACTTCTGCCATCTGTTCCGTACTTTCGACCGAGCATGGACCAGAGATAACCGTGAATCTTCCTCCTCCGACCCTGACCTTGCCTATTTCAACTACGGTATCTTCAGGATGTACAGCTCTGCTGGCCGCCTTATACTGCTCCGTGACCCGCCTTGCATAGCTCACTATTTCAGATGTATGGACTGCCGCATCCATATCTATGGCAGAGGTGTTGCCTATAAGACAGACGGCATCGTGGTCGGTCCCGGGAGCCCATATCGTTGAGAACCCTTTTTCTTCCCAACTTTTTATAAATTTATCCACTTTCTGTTTGGGTGTATTGTTTTTTAGGATAAATATCATCTTTGATACCCCCTGACGGCATTCATGAAACTTTTCATTTTTTCAAAATCTTTTACTCCCTCTTTTTCTACTCCGGAGCTTACATCTACAGCATATGGGTCTGCAGTTGCCAGCGCAGCTCTGACATTATGTGCATCAAGCCCTCCGGCAAGAAAAAAGGGGCGTTCGATCCCAATGGCAAGAAGCCATTCAAAAGTTTTTCCGGTGCCGCCCTTGCCATTGTCAAGAAGGATGTAATCTGCGGGAGATCTTACTGCTTTCTCGACATCTCCAGCACCCGCAATACTGTAAGCCTTTATTATCGGTTTTCCGGTCATTTTTCTAAGAGAGATAATGTAATCGTCATCCTCCTCTCCATGGAGTTGAACAAAATCAATGAACCCCTGTCCGGCAATGCCTGCCACTCTGTCAAATTTTTCATCAACAAAAACACCTGCCGCCATTACGGAAGGCAAAAGCTTCTCCCTAAGTTTTGCCGCCTTATCGGGAAGCACATACCTTCGACTGTTCCCTGCAAAAACAAAACCGATAAAATCAGGCATCAATATATTTGCAAAAACTATGTCTCTCTCGCTCATCAAACCGCAAACCTTAATTTTAGTTTTCATCATCGTCCTCTCAAATATCTGAGCATAGCCTTTTTATCAGAGGCACGCATAAGAGCTTCTCCGATCAGGACTGCGTCTACACCCGCTTCTCGCAACGCATTTACATCTTCATCTGTTCTGACCCCGCTTTCAGATATAAAAAACACATCTTTCGGGACAAGGCTTCTCAATTTAAGGCTGTTCTGCATATCAACCGTAAAATCAGCTAGATTGCGGTTATTTATCCCAATAATCCTTGCTCCTGCATCTAAAGCCGTAAATATCTCGTGCTCATTATGGGCTTCCACAAGAGCCGAAACTCCAAGGCTTTCACAGATACCAACAAATTTTTTGAGTTCCGCAGGAAGCAAAAGGGAACAGATAAGCAAAACGGCCGAAGCACCAAGTGTTTTTGCCTCATATATCATGTATTCGTCGACTATGAAATCTTTGCGGAGGCAAGGTAATGAAGAAAACCGGGCGATTTCCCTCAGATGCCTGTCGTCGCCAAGAAACCATTTAGGCTCGGTCAAAACAGAAATGCAATCCGCACCAGCCTTCTCATACTCTTGTGCGATCTTTAAATAATCATATTCGGCAGACATAATTCCCTTAGACGGAGAAGCCTTTTTACATTCGCATATAAAACCAATGTCATCTCCCCTGAGTGGATCTTCAAATGGGAATCCAGTATTACAGGACATTGAAACGGCTTCTTGCCTGATTTCAGCAGTGGGGACCGATTTCTTTTTTTCCGTAACACGGATCTTCGTGTAATAGGCAATTGTATTAAGTATATTTGTCATTACTTTCCTGAGGCCTCTTTAAATTCTTCAAGTTTTGCCGCTGCTCTTCTGGAGTCAATGATCTCCTCTGCCAGCCTTATTCCCTCAGAGATCGAGCCTGCTTTTCCTGCAAGATAAAATGCTGCTCCTGCATTCATCAGCACGGTATCTCGCCTGGGACCTTTTTCTCCTTTTAGTATCGAGAGGGTTATTTTTGCATTGTCCTTGGGAGTGCCCCCTTCCAGGTCATTTTTTTTTGATCTGATGAGGCCAAAATCTTCGGGTTTGACAACAAAAGTTCTAAAGAAACCTTCCTTTACCTCACACACTGTAGTAGGAGAACAGGAAGCTATCTCGTCAAGCCTGTCCTGACAATAAACAACTAGCCCACGTTTTACACCAAGGCTTGACATAACTTTAGCCAGAGGCTCCACAAGGCTTTCATCATAAACTCCCAACAGCATCATTGAAGGGGATGCAGGATTTGTCAGCGGCCCCAGTATATTAAAGACTGTCCTTATCCCCAGTTCTTTCCTTATCGAACCCACATGCTTCATCGACGTGTGATAGTTCTGGGCAAACATAAAACATATCCCTACACTTCTCAAAAGTTTTTCACACTTGGCCGGATCCTGGTTTATTGTCACACCAAGGGCTTCCAGACAGTCTGCGGTCCCGCTGGCGGATGAAGCAGCACGATTACCGTGTTTTGCTACTCTGACCCCTCCGGCTGCAATTACAAGAGCTGCCGTAGTTGAAATATTGAAACTACGGGCCCCGTCACCGCCTGTACCGACAATATCGAGCACTTCCATATCATGTTTCACTTTAGTGGCATGGTCACGCATAGCTGCTGCACAGCCCGATATCTCGTCTATTGTTTCAGCCTTTGTACTTTTGGTGGTCAGCGCAGCAAGAAACGAAGCGTTTTGTATTTGACTGGTTTCTCCGTTCATGATCTCATTCATCACACTGTATGCTTCTTCATACGAAAGATCCTGCTTGTCAACTATTTTTACTATTGCTTCTTTAATTGTCATTTTTCTTATCCCCCTTTCTTCAATGAATCAAGAAAATTCTGCATCATTTTTTGTCCGTCAGGCGTCATAATTGATTCCGGATGGAACTGTAATCCATAGATGTCACAGTCTCTGTGCTTTACCGCCATTATTTCTCCATCTTCAGCTCTTGCTGTGACTTTAAGGCATTCCGGAATTGTTCCCTCTATTGCTGCAAGAGAGTGATATCTCGCAACAAGTACAGTGTCAGACATGTTTTTGAATAACTCACAATCTTTGTCAAGAAATGCCCTGCACTGTTTCCCGTGCATCAACTCCCTTGCGTACGATACTTTCGCACCAAATGCCTGACAAATAGACTGATGTCCGAGACAAACTCCAAGCATCGGATATTTGCTGCCCAGCTTTTTAACACATTCAATACAAACCCCCGCCTGATCAGGTCTTCCCGGCCCCGGGGAAAGAACAATGGCACCGGGACTCAAAGCTTCTATCTCTTCTACTGTCAAGGCATCATTTCTTACCACCCTTATGTCGGGATCGAAGGTTCCGATAAGCTGGTAAAGGTTATACGAAAAGCTGTCATAGTTATCTATAAGAAGTATCATCTCTACATATCCCCTGCTGTGATCAAAGCATTGACGACTGCAGCTGCCTTGTTTATGCACTCGTAATACTCATTTTCAGGGATTGAATCGGCAACAATCCCGGCTCCGCTTCTTACATACACTTTCCCGTTTTTCTTATATGCGATCCGTATAGCAATGCATGTGTCCAGGTTGCCGGTTAAATCTATGTAGCCTATGGCCCCTCCGTATATTCCCCTCTTATTTCTTTCGATATCATCAATGATCTGGCAAGCCCTTATTTTGGGGGCGCCTGAAAGTGTACCTGCAGGCAACACGGCACTCACTGCGTCCAGAGCGTCTCTGTCTTCCCTTATCTGGCCGCAGACTGTTGAACCGATATGCATTACATGTGAATAGCGCTCTATGCTGTGAAGATTTTTTACTGAAACGGTTCCGAACTTGCTTATTCTCCCGATATCGTTTCTTCCCAGGTCAACCAACATATTGTGTTCAGCGAGCTCTTTGGGGTCATTCAACAGATCCTTTTCATACGCCAGGTCCTCTTCTTCTGTCTTACCCCGCGGCCGTGTCCCGGCAAGAGGAAATGTATGAAGCACACCATTTTCCAGCTTTACCAATGTTTCAGGCGATGCCCCCGCTATTTCGATCTCTGATGAAGAAAAATAGAACATGTAGGGGGAAGGGTTTATTGTTCTCAAAACGCGGTATGTATTTAGGAGACTTCCTTCAAATTCGGCTTCAAGCCTGTTTGAAAGAACGATCTGAAAAACATCTCCTTCTTTGATGTAGTGCTTTGCCTTTTCAACCATTCCACAATACTGTTCCTTGCTGAAAAGCTGTGAAATTTCGCTCTTTAGTTTTCCAGAATCATCCGGTACAGGCTTTCCACTGATAATCAAATTTCGTATTTTATCAAGCTCAAGAACGGCATTGTTGTAGTTTTTTTCAGTTTCTTCAAGCTCAATATTTACTATGAGTGTTATTTTCTGCCTTAAATTGTCAAAAACTATGACCTTATCAAAGAACATGAGGTCCACATCTTTAAATCCTTCAGTGTCCTTAGAAACCAGATGAAGTGCCGGTTCGGAATATTTCAGGTAATCATAGGAAAAATACCCTACGAGTCCTCCTGTAAATGGTGGCAGGTCGCTGAAGCCGGGACTTTTATATTTATCAAGGACCTCGCGAATAAATTTTCCAGGATCATCTGTTTCAAATCTTACATTTCCGATGTTCATGCAGCCGTCAGCACAAGTGATCTCAAATTTTGGATCAAAACCCAGGAAAGTATATCTGCCCCATTTTTCATTCCCTAAAACCGACTCAAGCATGTAGCAATGGTCTGAAATATTCCTGAGTGTCCTCAAAACCTCCATCGGTGTCCTGATATCTGACATCATCTCCATACTTACCGGAACAACACCATACTTTTCATTTGCTGCATATTGCTTTACTTCCTCAATACCAGGCTTTACCATGCTCCGCCCCCCTTTTGATAAATTGCTGTCGATATAAATTTGGATCAGTTTTTCTTGCTTCCGCTGAGCAATAAAAAAGTCCTTGACAGATCATTAGATCCATCAAGGACGAATAAGCGAAATTATCCGCGGTGCCACCTTGTTTTACGGCATTGCCGTACTCTTAGCAGGATACCAGCATATCCCCGGCAACTTACGTATGCCTCCACGTCACAGAATACTCAGCTTTCGCTTTTGACTGCGCCCTCTGCGGTCCATTTGATGACCAGTTTTCCGCCCGGATCTCAGCACCTCGGACTCTCTGTTGGTTCTTCGTCATCTTTATCTCCGCTTCAACGGTTTATTTCTATATTAAATTCCGGACAATTTATCTCTGTTATCCATATTTGTCAAGAGTATACCGGGTATCAAAAAAGGAGATGCTACGGCAAAGGTCCGCACATCTCCTCATTATTGGTCCTATTATTGGCACTACGTTGCTTGAGCGGGCTTTTGAGTTTTTTACTAAATGCCGCGATCGTTTACTAGTAAGCCTTCGCAAAAATGGCTTTACGGGCTCCCTCTTTTCCGGTGTAGAAACATCTGCCTCTCTCGTCAGAGTACTCGAGCGGGTAGCATCTCGGTGTCGCGCCTGTCGCTTCCTTGATGGCCTTTTCATCCTCTTTGCTTCCCTCGAAGAATACCTCGACGAAGCCTCCCTTAGTCTCCAGGATCTCCTTGAACTCAGCCATGCCTGACGCATGGAATGTGTTCTCCTGCCTGAACTTCAGCGCCTTGTCAAAGAGGTTTTTCTGAATATCGTCAAGAAGTTCCGGGATGCGTTTTTCAAGATCTTCCCAAACGATATCGACCTTCTCTCCGGTGTCCCTGCGAACTACTTTGACCTTTCCGGCCGCATATTCCTTCTCTCCGAGCTCCAGGCGAAGCGGTACGCCCTTCTGGAGATGGAAGAAAAACCTGTCGCCCGGGCGAAGATGCTGCTGAGTGTCGACCCGGACAAAGCGTCCGCAAAGGATCTTGTTCAGCACAGACTGGAGTTCTTTGGCCTTGGGTACTATGATCTCGTCGAATTTTGCCGCATCTGTAGAGATGGGTATAATGACAGCCTTGGTCGGAGCTACCCTCGGCGGCAGAACAAGACCGTCGTTGTCAGAGTGGGTCATGATCAGTGCGCCGATAAGGCGCATCGATACTCCCCAGCTGGTCGTATGTGCAAAGTCCATCTCTCCGTTTTTATTCTGGAACTTTATGTCGAATGCCTTCGCGAAATTCTGGCCCAGATAATGGCTCGTACCCGCCTGAAGCGCTTTTTTGTCGCTCATCATGGTCTCACATGTGTATGTGTTGTCCGCACCCGGGAACCGTTCACCCTCAGTCTTCTCTCCTGGTATGACCGGCAGTGCAAGCTCCTCCACCATTATCCTTCTGTAGACCTCGAGCATGAGCAGGGTCTCGTCTACCGCTTCCTCTTTTGTCGCATGAGCGGTATGGCCTTCCTGCCAGAGGAATTCGGAGGTCCGGAGGAAAAGCCGGGGCCTCTTCTCCCAGCGCATTACGTTGCACCACTGGTTGATCAATATTGGCAGATCACGCCAGGACTGGACCCATTTGCTGTACATATGTCCTATTACTGTTTCCGAAGTAGGCCGTATTATCAGAGGTTCTTCAAGCTCTTCTCCCCCTGCATGAGTAACGACCGCGCACTCGGGAGCAAAGCCTTCCACATGTTCCGCTTCTTTTTCCAGGAATGATTTAGGAATAAGGAGAGGGAAGGATGCATTAACATGACCGGTTTCTTTGAAAGCCTCGTCAAAATGCTTCTGGATGAGTTCCCATACTGAGTAACCGGTAGGTCGGACGACCATACAGCCGCGTACAGGCGCATAGTCAGCCAGCTCTGCGGCACGTATCACGTCAAGGTACCACTGTGAAAAATCCTGTTCTTTGGGTGTTATGTTCTTAGCCATCCGGTTACCTCCATTGTTGTTCCTTCCAGTATTATCGTCGCACAGCAGAACGCTGTGCAGGCTATTGTAACATTTATCTCTGCATTTAGAACAACTTGTCAGAAATATTTGTTTCCCTTGACAATTTACCATTTTATCGTATTCTTAAGGCGAATACTGCAGGTATTTAGCACATTACTATAGGGAGGTCTTGTTCATGGCTTTAGAGTGGAAAGATGAGTTCACCGACCAGCTTTGCGACTCGATAGTGGCGATAACAGACAGAGAGGAAGCCTATCGTTTCCTGGAGGATGTGGCCACCTTTTCCGAGATAAGGGCTTTCGCACAGAGACTCCAGGTTGCAAGCCTGCTTCTGAAAGGGATGTCTTATCCCCAGATAGTACAGGCGACCGGAGCAAGCACTGCGACGATCAGCAGGGTCAAGAAGTTTGTTGAATACGGATCAGACGGATACAGGGACGTTCTCGCAAAGCTGGAAAAGACAAAAAAAGAAGAGGACAAGAAGAAGAAAAAATAACCCAAAGACCTGTTTCGGAAGTCAGCCCGCATTTTTTATCCCATTGACGTGGGAGAAAAATTGCGGGCATTATTTTATTATCGCCCATGCGGCAAGATCGTCGATATCCCTCGGAGGAGTCCTGAGTGAGGTCGGAATAAGTCTCCAAAGCCCTTTAGGGGGATGAAGCCTCCAGTATATCTCACGTCCCTTAAGCGTAGTACCGTATTCGTCGGCCGATTCGATATCACAGGCCCCATTTAGCAGCTTTATTAGGTCATCCGAAGATGTGCCGTTGCCTATATATATCTTCTCGACCGTCTTTCCCTCGACAGCCCCAAGGTCCCCTTCTTTTCTCCAACGCCCTAGCAGAGACCAGTTCCCCTCCCTCAAAGCACCTGAAAGGATGGCCTCTTGGGATTTTGGTACTATCGCAGAGAAGAGCAGCATGCCTGATTCAGCGAAGGCCACCCCTATCTTATGACGGCCGGGATCTATACCGCACTTAATCGAAATCGCCCCTCTCAACAGATTCCCATCTGGGGTACATCCACATCCACTGGTCAGGATATTTTCTGATCCACCCGGATATAAGCTCATTGCAGTCATCTATGCTTTCCTGAAGGTCTTTCCCGTATGGTTTTCCTTCCCTGCCCTTAAGGGCGGGATGGAAATGAAGTTCGAGCTTTTCCGTCCCAAGCCACCGTACGCAATATGCAGGGACGACAGCGCAGCCAAGCTTATCTGCAAGCTTGGCCATTCCTACAGGTGTGCTTGCGGGATAACCGAGGAACGGGGAGACTATTCCTGCCTTTTTGGCATCCTGGTCGACCGGTATCGCGATGATCTCCCCTGCCTGGAGAGCTCTTATCATAGCCTTGAGATCAGAGGCCTTGCCCAGGGCCTTCATGCCCCCGGCATTTCTGAGTTCCATTATCAGATTTGTGATCCTCTCATCCCTCTGGTCTGTACCCAACCCGTTGATCTGATATCCGTTCTGAGCGCACCACGCTCCGGCATACTCCCAGTTCCCCAGGTGCGCTGTTACGATCAGCACGCCCTTGCCGGCATCATAGGCTTCGCGAAGATTTTCCTCACCGTAGACTGTCACTACCTTGTCCAGCTTTGATGCCATAACAGGCAGTCTGATGAACTCAGCCGTAGATTTCCCAAAGTTTCTGTAAGCTCCCCTTACAATGCGCATGGCCTCTTTCTCAGGGATGTTTAGTATCCTTGCGCAGCGTTTTGAGGCTTCCATTAGTTTTTTATGCGTAAAAAGCGGGATGAGCGCACCGACGCAACCGCCAAGCATGACCGCAGTTTTGTGCGGCAGGACAAGTATTGTCTTCCTGAATAAAGAAAGTACCGACCAGATAAAGGACTGCTTATTATTCATCTCTGTTACCTCTCCTGAGAAATTCTCTTTTTGTGGTTTTCTCTATATCATTATCAATATCTTACGATCAAATTGGCAATTATCGGGACAACGACAAGTATTGTGACGATCCTGCATATATTGAACAGTATCGATATAGTTGGGTCTGCGCCTATGTCTACAGCCACTATTGCAATGCCCGTCAGGCCGCCCGGGGTCGTCGCAAAGAGCGAAGTAAGGAAATCCATTTTACATATTTTGGAGAATATCCAAGCAAGACCAAGGGTAAAAGCAAGAAGCGAGAAACTGTACGCCATTGCTGCCGGAAGATATTTTGGCAGTTCGGCTATTGAGGAGAAGTCACTGCCCCTGACAAGCACATAGGCTACGAGCGCTTGTGAGATCCATGAAAGCCACTCGATCTTCTCATCAAGTCCCATGTGCATCACAGCTTTTATTATAAGCCCCACTATCAGGCCTCCGACAAGAGCCCCTGCGGGAAAACCCGATTTGTAGCCTACGGCACTGCCGCCTATTACTGCAAAAAATACCAGATAATTTGGATCCACAACCAGGCCCCCGTTCCTGCCGCCAAGTATACAATAAAAAAGCGCCCCCTAGAACAGGGAGCGCTATTCATTAAATAATTTAACTTAGTCTGCCAGAACAGCCTCTCCCTTTGTCTGTCTCAGGTAAAGGATAGCCAGGATTATTCCCGCCGTTCCGATAAGGCTCAGCATCATACTGTGATGGATGGCCGCAAGTGCACATATCGACATCACAAGGCGCTCATAAACTTTAAGCGTGCGGTAGAACCATCCTTCAAAAGCTCCCGCAAGCACTACAACACCCAGGGTCGCCGATACCACTAGTATCACCAGCTCGTAAAGGACTACGTTCTGGAGCAGTATCATTGGATTGTAGACAAACATGTAGGGCATAATGTACGAGCAGAGAGCGATCTTAGTGGCAGTGAAGCCTGTTTTTGAAGGGCTTGCTCCAGCTATGCCGGCTCCTGTGAATGCTGCAAGGCAGACCGGCGGTGTAAGGTCGGCCATGATCCCGAAATAGAAAACAAAAAGGTGTGCCGAAAGGGGAAGGACCTTCATGCCAATAAGCGCTGGAGCGATTATTGTGCTGCAGACTATGTAGTTCGCTGTCGTTGGAAGTCCCATACCCAGCACAAGACATGCGACCATTGCCATTATCAAGGTAAGGAGAAGGTTGCCGCCGGAAATGTCTATTATGTTATTGGAGATGGTAAGTCCCAGTGAGGTCAGCGAAGATGTACCGACGACGAATCCAACCAGGGCACATGCAAGAGCAACGCCAAGTGCACCGCGAGCGCCTTCTTCAAGGGCTTTGATGAGGTCTTTCACTCCCATTCTGGTGTTCTGTTTTAACGAACTTACCAAAATGACAGAAACAACACCGATAAACCCTGCACGAAGGGGAGTATACTTCATCAGAAGCGTCACGATTATCACTATGACAGGAACCAGTAGATGCCCGTCGCGTCTCATTACTTCTCTGACTACCGGGAGCTGATCTGCAGGAAGTCCCTGGAAATTTTCTTTCCTCGCCCTTATGTGTACGTTAGTGAATATCGCGGTGTAATAAATAAAAGCAGGTATTATCGCAGCCGCTGCTATCGTAAGGTATGGGATGCCAAGGAATTCGCTCATTATGAACGCGCCCGCTCCCATTATAGGCGGCATGAGCTGTCCTCCGGTAGAAGCACATGCTTCGACTGCACCTGCATAGTGCGGTGGATATCCTACCCTTTTCATAAGTGGGATCGTAAATGTGCCTGTTGTTGCAACGTTCGCTACCGAAGAACCATTTATCGTACCAAGAAGTCCTGAAGCCACGACCGCAACCTTAGCGGGGCCTCCGGGGGTCCCTCCTGCTACAGCCAGAGCGAGTTCGTTGAAGAACCTTGCTCCGCCGCTCTGAGAGAGGAATGCGCCAAAGATTATGAAGACGATCACAAATGTAGCAGAGACTCCAAGGGCTAATCCAAAAATCCCTTCAGGAGTCAGGTACATGTGCTGGATGATCCTGCTCAGTGTATATCCTCTTATCTGGAACATTCCCGGAACCATATAGCCAAAATGGCAGTAAAGAAGGAACAAAATGCTCATGCATGGCAAAACGTTTCCTACTACCCTTCTGCCTGCTTCAAGGACCAATATTATTGCTGCAATGCCTAGCCATATTTCATAAGGAAGGGGCTCTGCTCCGCGCCTGGCGATATCGTTAAAAAAGAAGATTATGTATCCGATAACTCCTCCGGCTAAGGCTGCAAGTATCCAGTCGTATATCGGAGTCGATGTTTTCGATCCTTTTCTTCCTGCAGGAAAAAGAATGTAAACTGCAACGATAGCAAAGGTAAGGTGGATAGCACGCTGGATGGTGATAGGCATGGTTGCGATCCCCGCAGTGTAAAGATGGAAAAGGGACATGGCACAAAGCCATGCTGTAATGAATTTGCCCTGGAGACCTGTAAGTTTTCTGTATCTGCTTTCAGCGTCGTACTTTTCTATCAGTTCGTTTATCTTTGATTCATCCATTGACACTTCATCAAGGATACTGTGGTTTTGGCCATTTTTGGTAATATTTTCGTCGCTCATAAAGACTGCCTCCTGCTTATCAATGCTATGGGGGCACCGAAATGCCCCCACTTTATAATACTATTTTGCGCTTTGTCTACTTTACTGCTCCGATTTCCTTGTAGTACTTCAGTGATCCCTTGTGGAGGGGGACCTGGATATACTTCAGGTTCTCGGGAGACATGGAAGCAAGTCTTGTCGAAATGTTGAGGATATCCTGCTTGTGCTCGTAGAGTGCCTTCGTCATTTTGTAAGCATCTTCATCTCCGAGCTTTTCGGTTGTGATGAGGACGTTCCAGCTTGCGAGTGCCTTAACGGGCGTGGTCTGGCCTTTGTAGGTGTTTGCGGGGATATCGAATGGCAGGTAGTAGGGGAGTTCTTTTCCAAGTTTTGCAACTATGTCTGCTGGAATGTCGCGGAATTCTGCTGTGCCAAGTGTGGTGATCTCAACGACCCCGGCGATGCCAAGAGCTCCTACTGTGAGTGCTGCGTCGATGTTCTTATCGGCAAACGCTCCGGCTGTGTCGGAAAGTCCAAGGTTCTCCGGCTTGATGTCCTTGTCGGGGTCAAGTCCCGCTACCTTAAGAAGTGTGCGCACCGTTACTTCGGTTCCGCTTCCGACTGCTCCGACAGAGACCCTCTTGCCCTTAAGATCCTGGATCGATTTGATGTTGCTGCCCTTTGCGACGAGGAAGTGGATGGGTTCGGCATAAAGGGGAACAAGTCCACGGAGTTCCTTCATCGGCTTTCCTTCGAATGTGCCCTTGCCTTCATAGGCAAAGAAATAGAGGCCGTCCGCAAAAATTACTTCAGCTTCACCCTTACCAAGGAGAGCAAGGTTCTGTGCTGTTCCGCCGGTTGACTGTGCGTTTGCCTTCATTCCGGGGATCGCGCTGTTCCATACTTTTGCCATGCCTGCGCCGACCGGGTAATACGTTCCGCCTGTCGATCCTGTGCCGATGTTGATAAACGTTGCTGCTGATGCGGCTCCGGCGAATACAAGGATCATCGCCGTTACGATAAGGAATCTTGCTGTCTTTGTCATACACAAAGCACCTCCGTGATATTTTTCCGCACCTGATCATGAAATGATTTTATAAATAAAAAAAATTTTTCCCGTCAGGTACGGCTCCGCAATTCTACCAAAGAAAAATGGTTAACACAACGGCAAAAATTACATTCTCTTGTATTTCAGTGGTTCGTACCAACAGAAACAATATAATTAAATGTCAATATAGTTTTTTCTTTGCGATAACCCCCATGAAAACTGAACAATTGAAATATTAGATTAAAACAATTATCTAATCAAACTAATCATAAAATTCAAATCGTATTTGATCGTGCAACCTTGGTTTAAAATTCTTTTTCTGGAGTTGACTCTGAACACTCAGCCCGGATCAGTCTTAGAGCTTCTTCAGGGCCGCTTACATATATATCGCCGCCGTGAGGATCAGCCAGCACTACAAGCGGCATCTCCCGGACCCGCAGCCTGCGTACCGATTCCGGTCCCAGATCCTCATATGCCACCATTTCAACAGATACGACCGAACGTGAGAGGAGCACCGCAGTTCCGCCCGTAGCTCCGAAATAGACAGCCCGGTTTTTCCTGATCGACTCAAGGACCTCAGGGCTCCTCTTGCCTTTGCCTATCATGCCCTTCATCCCCCTATCGAGCAGAAAGGGGGTGTAAGGGTCCATTCGTCCGCTGGTGGTCGGCCCGATGGGGCCAATCACTTCACCGGGAGGCGTAGGGGCAGGTCCGGCATAAAAAATAATTTCACCTTTAATTGGGAAAGGTTCTTCTCCACCTGACGAAAGACTCTCAACAAGCCTCTTGTGAGCAGCGTCACGAGCTATGATGATGCTTCCCGAGAGGCGGACGATGTCTCCTGCTTTAAGCCCCATTATATCCTCTTCAGTAAGCGGGGTATTCAGGTATTTAATCATCAATGGGCCTCCCCTCTATCTTCCCTTCCGCATGCCGGAGGGCATGGCAGCAGATATTTACTGCCACAGGCATTCCCGCAATATGGGTCGGAAGTGTCTCAATGTGTACATCGAGGACTGTTGTCATTCCTCCATATCCTCCCGGTCCTATGCCAAGCTCATTGACCCTTTTCAATATTTCATTTTCCATCTCTGCATATTCGGGAATTCTGTGCCTTATACCTTCCGGTTTCAGCAGTGCAAGTTTTGATGCCAGGGCAACAGTTTCAAAATTGCCGCCTATCCCGATCCCGAGAACTATCGGAGGGCACGGATTGGGGCCTGCGGTCCTTACAGCCTCAACGACCGACTTGATGACTCCCTCGGCTCCGTCTGCAGGTTTCAGCATGTATATCCTGCTCATGTTTTCGCTTCCCATTCCCTTGGGACTCACTGTAATTTTAATATCCTTCCCCGTTGTTATTTTCCAGTGTATAACTGCAGGGGTGTTGTCTCCGCTGTTTTCCCTTCTGAAGAGGGGATCTTTGACTACCGACTTGCGAAGATATCCTTCGGTGTAAGCCCTCCGGATGCCCTCATTGACAGCGTCCTCAATGCTTCCGTCGCAGACAGAGATCCTCTGGCCGATTTCAATAAAAACTACAGCAAGTCCGCAATCCTGACAT
>Ga0302242_1000792_pt1 | contig 27586 bp, 26 predicted proteins | sample AAG_UR_Lys_MG_FD_193510 | JGI IMG/M metagenome (GOLD analysis project Ga0302242, IMG submission 193510) | Enriched activated sludge microbial communities from anaerobic digester in WTTP, New Holstein, Wisconsin, United States - AAG_UR_Lys | ecosystem: Engineered > Bioreactor > Anaerobic >...
CAAGACTTGCGTCTTTTGGTTTCTCATTCTTGACTAATTTCTGCACTATGGAGTTTTCAAGGTTCTCCGCTCGCCCTCGCTTGAGAGGAGCTTTATAAATATATCATCTGTGGCGTCCCGTGTCAACATCTTTTAACTGATTTTTTTAATACTTTTTCAAGCTTCTTTCAGTTCGCTGAAGACCTAAAAGTCACAGACACGAGTGTTATGATACCATGTAAAAAACACCCGTGTCAATACATTTGGATAAAAAAATCCAATTTGTTTTCGAAAACAATTCCGACCTTAAAATGTCTGCTGCGAGATGTCCCTGCGCCTGTGAAGTCCGAAGCCGATATAGAGAAGAAGGCCGGCCAGGTTCAGCGTCCCGTAGAACAGATAGACCGCCGCGCCGCCCGAATGCTCTACCAGCAGTCCTCCGGCGAAAAGGCAGAGAATGGCGCCGGCATTGGATGAAAAAGCAGTATAGAGGGTTATCGCGCTGCTTATAACGGTTTTGTCGACAGTCCTGGCAATGTATTTGATGATTTTGATCAGGAAAATGCCGTTGACCAGCCCCTGGACGAAAAAGGTCGCCAGAAGCAGCTGCGGCGAGGGCGATGTTCCATACCATAAAAATCTGGCAGTTGAAACGGCCATGACGATCATGATGAGTTTCTCCGTCGGGATGCGCCTGCTTATGCGGTCCGCCAGTCCCATGAACGGGATCTCGCTGCCCACCATCAGCAGAAACGCAATGCCGATGCCCGCGATGCTCCCGCCGTCTTCGAGATAAAGAAAACCGAAATAGGTATTATGGGCGATCATCGTTCCGTTTATAAAGAATGCGCTCGCGATAAGAGCGACATACTTCCTGTTTGACAGCAGGAGCCTGAAATTGCCCGGAGGCGCCTTGTCGGCCAGCGTATATTCCGCCATGTCCGCTTGCGCATGCCGGCGACCGCTGGCCGTTGGCCGGACATAAATCAGAAACAGCAGGCCAATAAGCAGCGAAATGCTATAAAGCGGAAAGATCGCGATCAGCCCGACCCTTTGGGCAATGATGCCTGCCAGAAAAACGCCAAGCGCAAAGCCGACGGATCCCCACAGCCTCACCTTGCCGAATCCATGGCCCGAGCTCAGGGTTATGGCGTCATTGAGCGGCCGCACAGGGCTTTCGAAAAAGAACGCCGCCGCATAGATGGCAAGAAACAGCCAGTAGTCCCGAACGGCGCAAAGCGAAAGCACAAGGACCAGCGCCGATGCATATAATATGTAAAGCAATTTCCTGCTTCCGTTTCTTTTCTCATAGACAGCGCCCCAAAGCGGCGAGCCGATGATGCCGATGGCCGTTGAAGACGCCGTGATGGTGCCGATCTGCAGGCCGTCGAATCCGATACTCCGGAGATATTGCGCCAGCAGCGGGAATAACGCGCCGATGCAAAAGTACGAAAACATATATAATCCTACAAATCCGGCATATTGCTTTTTCATTCCTTCTCCTCACGGGCAAGCGCTCTTCCCGTCCGGTTCCCCTCCGCCATGCCGCTTCCTATTCCTGCTCTCCAATAATTTCATACATGGTCTCTGCAAGTTCCTTGGACGTGTGCTCTGATAGAACCAGGACCCTGGCGTTTATTTCGGAATTGCCGAACTGGATCCGGATAACGTCCCCGACCTTAACGTCGCTTCCCGGCTTCGCCGGCTTGCCGTTTATGAATATGCGCGCCTGCTCGCAAGCTTCCTTTGCTATGGTCCGTCTCTTGATCAGCCTGGAATTCTTTAAGAATTTGTCTATCCTCATAATGGAGCCTCCTTATCTGCAGCCGGCGCTAATAAAAAAAGCAGCCGGAAGCTGCTTTCTTTATTATAATCATTAAAAAATTACTTTTCGTTTACTGCGTCCTTCAGGGCTTTTCCAGCTTTGAAAACAGGAGCTTTTGCAGCTTCGATCTTGATAACTTCGCCAGGTTTTCTTGGGTTTCTTCCCTGTCTTGCTTTTCTTTGTCTGGTTTCAAACGTACCGAATCCGATAAGTTGCACTTTATCACCAGTAACCAGAGCACCCTCAACGCTTGCAACAAACGCATTGACTGCTGCTTCAGCGTCTTTCTTTGTAAATCCAGTCTTTGCTGCCACACTAGCAACCAATTCAGCTTTATTCACGAAATCGACCTCCTTTAATTAGATGTTATTATATAATAAGAAGCAGGTGCCCCTCATTAACGGGTTGATTGGTCATTTTCTGTTTTCAAGTACGGTTTTGGCTTTCTCCCACATCTGATCCATCTCTGCCAGGGTCATCTCTTCAAGCCTTCTGCCTTCTTCTCCGGCAGTCTCTTCTATGTAGCTGAACCGTCTGATGAATTTTGCGGAACTGGCGTTCAATGCTTCTTCCGGATTGACTTTCAAGAATCTCGCCACATTTACGACTGCGAACAGCAGGTCGCCAACCTCATCTTCGATCCTTTTCTGATCATCTCCCTGATAGACCTCCAGGAGCTCTTCAGTTTCCTCATGGACCTTCTTGAAAGCATCTTTTACATCATCCCAATCAAAACCGACATGAGCGGCTTTTTTTTGGATTTTATAACTTTTCATTAATGCGGGAAGTTCCTTGGGAATTTTCTTCATAGACTCGGTGCAAGTGTTGATATTCTTCTCTTTTCTTTTCATATTCTCCCATTTTTCAATGGCCTTGTCAATACCTTCGATGTTTTTATTTACAAAAACGTGAGGGTGTCTGCTGAGCATTTTTTCGGCTTCCCTGTTGGCGATTTTAGCCAGATCGAATTCACCTTCCGCCTCCGCCAGTTGCGCATGGAAAATGACCTGGAGCAGCAGGTCGCCCAGCTCCTCTTCAAGATTGTCCATATCCTCGTTGTCGATCGCTTCGATGACCTCATACGCTTCTTCAATGAGGCACGTTTTAAGCGATTCATGGGTCTGCGCCCTGTCCCACGGGCATCCTTCCCCGCTGCGCAGATACGCCATGATATCGATGAGTCTCTTGAGAGCCTCGATATCATTGCCGCCCGGTTCATAAAACTTGTCTATCATGATTTCCTGACCTTTCCCCAAAGCTTGAGCAGTTTGTCCCCCTTGGGCATTTGAGCGATTTCTTCCTTTGTGATGCATTTGGTCGCAAACAGCATGGCCGAATAGACAGCGGCGCCCGTAAGGACCGCGATGACCGTTGCGAGGCTGTTGCCGAGGATCCCTGCGAAGATCATGTAGGAAAGCGCAACGAAGGCGCTCATGACGAATGCAGAAATCAGCGGCTTGACAAACGTAAGCTTCTTGTCGAAATGTGTTCCTGTATATTTTTCGACTGCGATCAGGTTGAGCATGGATGCAATGAAATACGCTGTTATCGTTCCGATGGCGGCTCCCCTGACGTTGATCGACGGGATGCCGGTCAGCACGAAGGTCGCTATTATTTTGAAAACACCGCCGATCAGAAGATTGATCACCGGTATCGTCTGTTTTCCAAGTCCCTGCAGAACGCCGGTAAGCGTCTGCACCGTCGACAGGAATATGATCCCGAATGCCAGGATGAACAGATTTGGCGCGGCGTTGATCGCACTTTCCATCTGGAAGGGATAAAGCAGGACCATTATGGGCTTCGCCAGCGTCATGAGCCCGAATGCGCACGGCAATCCGATCAGCATGGCCGTTCTCATGCCCAGTTCCGTATTATATCGTAAAAATTGAATGTCCTTCCGTTCGTTGGCGGCAGCGATGGCAGGCACCAGACTCGTTCCGACCGCGATTGTCAGCACGCCGGGAAAATTGATCAGCGGCGCAGCCATGCCTGTCAACTGGCCATAAAGGCTGTTGGCGGCGGTTTCGGTGAAACCCGTCTCCTGCAGGCGCCTCATGACGATGGCGACGTCGATGGCGTTCATGATGGGCATGATCGCCGCCCCGATCGTGACCGGGATCGCAATCATGAAGATCTTATAAAGGATGGCGCTGACGCTTTCACCTGGCCGGTGCGGGCCGTGGCCTATTTCAGCCTTGATTTTTTCGCGTTTTTTCAGATATATGGCTATGATCGCCGCAGCGCCTGCCACTCCGCCCGCCGCAGCGCCGAAGGTCGCCCCTGCGGCCGCCAGGTGCGGTCCGCTGGAAATAAGGACAACCGCCAGGCCAAGCCCCGCTGCGACGCGGAAAAACTGTTCGACGATCTGCGACGTGGCTGTCGGCTTCATGTCCTGCCTGCCCTGAAAGTAACCCCTGTATGCGGCCATGATCGGCACGAAAAGAAGGGCCGGCGCTATGGCCATCATTGAATAGAGCGCACCAGGGTTTTTAAGGATGCCGACCATCATGCCGGCGCCGAAGAAGACGATGGAGAAGGATACGATGCCGATGCCAAACAGCAGGATGAATGAGATCCTGAAGATCCGGTGGGCTTCATAATGGTCCTCCACCGCAGTCCGCTCCGATACAAGCTTCGAGATCGCGATGGGGATGCCGGTCGTGGACACCACAAGAAACAGCACATAGATCGGATATGCCGTCTGATAATAGCCCATGCCCTCGTCGCCGATCAGATTGGCAAGAGGTATCCTGAAAAACGCGCCGAGAACTTTGATGACGATCCCGGCCGCGCCGAGCACCATTGCTCCCTGCAGAAATGATTTTTTCGACATCTGTTCCTCCGTCAGCAAGCCGACCAGTTCTTATTTTTCGCTGAATTCTATCTTCATCGTGGATTTGATGTCTTCAAGCTTGGCCTGATAGGCCTTCTGCAGGATCTGGTACATGATCGTCTGCTGTGCTTCTTCATAGGTCTGCGTATAGGTCCTCTTGTCCGCTACTTTTATGATATGAAAACCGTAGTCGGTCTGGACGATATCGCTGAGTTTGCCGATATCGGTCGCGAATGCCGCTTCGGAGAACGGCGCCACCATCTGGCCCTTTGCAAAATAGCCAAGATCGCCGCCTTCCGCCGCCGATACAGTATCAAGGGATTTTTCCTTAGCCAGCGCCGCGAAATCAGCTCCATCGTTTAACTCCTTCAGGATCGCCTCGGCTTCTTCCTTCGTCGCGGTCAATATATGGCTCGCCTTGACCTGATCCATTGTGAACTCCTGCTGATGCGAATCATAGTAAGCTCTGGTCTGTTCCTCGAGATCCGTTACCTCGCCCATCATTTCCTGATAGAACGCCTGGGTGTAATATTGGTTGTCGAAGAATTCGGCGAGATACTCTTCCGAAATCTTATTGTCTTTAATAAATGTCTTGGCGGTCTCGTCGCCATTGATCTGATCCATGAAAGCTTTGAATTCATCGTCTCTGGTTTCGGGGATCACGCTGTCGTTCTTGGCCGCCATGTATTGCTTGATCGCTTCCATGTCGACCAGATCCTTGAGAGCTGCGTCCCTGAGATTCTGAAGCGCATCCTTGTCGGTCACGCTGGTCAGGTCGATGCCGGAAGTCAGGCTGTATAACGGCAGATATTGGTCGATGTCGCCGGCGGTCACGACTGCGTCGTTGACTTTTGCGAGTTCGTCGTCGGCGGATGGGCCGCATGCCGCGAAGGCTGCGGTCGCTGCCGCTATAAGCAGGACAGCTGCTGCTGTTTTGATATTTTTCATATATTTATCCTTTCATATTATATTATAATTGTCTGCTGGCTGTTGATGGACTGGCGAAACGCAGTCCGGTGATATTATAACACAGCTTCGCCGATACCCGACACCAGTTTTTCTGCAAATGCCTTCAATTCTTCTATTTTATTGCGACCCTGTCGGAATGTGTATTTGATATATGGCTTATGCCCCGCATTGATCAGCACCGCCGGCCCGTATTCCGCAACGATCCGGGACAGCAGATCCGCCGTCAGGCCGTTGCGCTCGCCGAATTCCAGGACAAACCTCGTTTTCTCTTCCCGGACCCTGACAGTGCCGAGCTTCTCGCAAAGCGATTTGACATATGATACGGCAATCAGGTTCTCGACGGGAGCCGGAATGTCGCCGAACCGGTCGGTCATTTCGTCAATGATCTCATTCACGTCCTGCTTTGTCCGCACCGAGGCGATCTTCTTATACATATGAAGCTTGACGAGTTCGTCGTCGACATAGCTTCCTGGAATATATGCATTTATATCGATCTCCATCAACGTCTCAGCGGCATGATGCTCCGACGTCTTTCCGCCAAGCTCGGCGACCGCTTCTTCAAGCAGTTTGCAATAGAGTTCATAGCCGATCATCATCATATGCCCGTGCTGCTCGGTGCCGAGCAGATTTCCCGCGCCCCTTATTTCAAGATCCCGCATGGCGATCCGGAATCCGGATCCGAATTCGGTGAATTCCTTTATCGCCCGGAGTCTTTTTTCGGCGGGCTCCGTCAGCACTTTGTCCTTCTGGTGGAGCAGGTAGGCATAAGCGATACGGTTGGATCGACCGACTCTTCCGCGCAGCTGGTAAAGCTGCGACAGGCCGAATCTGTCTGAATCAAGGACGATCATCGTATTGACGTTCGGGATATCCAGCCCCGATTCGATGATCGTCGTCGCCACCAGCACATTGTATTTATGATGGGTGAAATCATACATGATGTCTTCGAGCTCGCGCTCGTTCATCTGACCATGTCCGACGGCGATCCTGGCCTCCGGGACAAGGTCGGCTATCTTCGCCGCTATCCGGCGGATCCCCTTGACACGGTTGAAAACAACATAGACTTGCCCGTCCCTGTCGAGCTCCCTGTAGATCGCCTCGCGAATGGTCTCGTCCTCCTGTTCCATGACATACGTCTGGATCGGATACCTTTCCTCCGGCGGTTCTTCTATCACACTCATGTCGCGGATCCCGACCAGGGACATATGCAGCGTCCTTGGGATCGGCGTCGCGGAAAGAGCCAGTACATCGACATTTTTCCGGAGCATCTTGATGGCCTCTTTGTGCTGGACGCCGAAGCGCTGTTCCTCGTCGACGACGAGCAGCCCCAGATCCTTGAAGACAACGTCTTTGGACAGCAGGCGATGGGTCCCGACGATCACGTCGACTGAGCCTTTTTTTATTTTCTGCACGATCTCATCCTGCTGCTTCTCCGTCCTGAAACGGCTGAGCATCTCGATCGTGAAAGGGAAATTCTCCATTCTCTCTTTAAATGTATAATAGTGCTGGTTCGCAAGGATCGTCGTCGGCACCAGGACCGCCGCCTGCTTGCCGTCCGCGATGCATTTGAAGACAGCTCTTGCCGCCACCTCGGTCTTTCCATAACCGACATCGCCGCAAAGCAGCCGGTCCATCGGCTCATCCTTTTCCATGTCCCGCTTTATTTCGCGGACCGACCTCAGCTGATCCCGAGTCTCCTCATAAGGAAACAGGTCTTCGAATTCCCGCTGCCAAGTCGTATCCGGCGAAAACGCATGGCCCTTTTCCATTTTGCGCGCCGCGGAGAGTTCAAGCAGCTCCTTTGCCATATCGGCGATGGCCGCTTTGACCCTGGCCTTCGTTTTATGCCATTCGCCGCTGCTCAGCTTGTTGATTTTAGGCACAGCGCCTTCCGCGCCGACGTATTTCTGTATGATATCCATCTGCTCGACGGGCACATACAGCAGATCTTCGCCGGCATATCTGATTTTCAGGTAATCCTTCTTCGAGCCCTGGATCGTCAGCTGCTCGATTCCCACAAATCGACCGATACCGTGATTTTCGTGCACGACATAATCGCCGGGCGAGATGTCGGTGAATGCCTTGATCGAGCGGCTGTCGCTGCGGTCCATGCGCGTTCTGCGCTGTTTGGCCGTCGTAAATATGTCCGCATCGGAGATGATGACGTATTTGTCGTCGGTGAATTCCATGCCTGCCGACAGGATGCCTTTGACGATGTCAACGTTGCGGTCGATTTTATTCCGTTCCAGGAAATTGCGGATATTCGCAACGCGTTCATCCGTGGAGCACGCGATCAGGATCTTGAAGCCTGCCTTGCCGTAACGCCGGATCTCCTGCTCGAAAAATTCCATTCTGCCGCTGAAGTTCGCCGTTTGCCTCGAATTTATATGATGGATGCTCCGGAGTTCGTCCACGCCGCGAATGGATTTCATGAAAGGCGTCAGAAAGATCGTCAGCCGATTCCTGTAGATCCTGCTGAAATCCTCGCGCTCGATGCGAAGCTCATAGTCCTGGGGCACAGCCTCGGCCCGCTCCAGGATCTCCTTGAAATCCTGCTGCGTCTCTGTGTAGCTATTGTCCAGTTTTTCCGTGATCCGATCTGGATCATCGAATATGACGATACCGTCCGGCTGCAGGTAATCCCAGAGCTGGACGGTGTTTTCATAAAAATAGTGGATATAATTTTCGAGCAGCTGCAGATTCGTTCCGGTTTCAATGAATTCCAGCAGCTGTTCCTTTCTTTCCGTCAGCCTGCTTCCGCTATCCGGATCGAGCCCTGCGGCGTATCTGCTGTAGGCCTCGTCGATCCTGCGGGCAGCCTCTGCGAACGCCTCCTCGTCCCTGATCATCAGCTGGGCGGGATAGATCTGTGCTTCGCGCCGGTTCTCAATGGACCTTTGCGACATTGTGTCGAATGTCCTGACGGAATCGATCTCATTGTCGAAAAGCTCGATCCTGTAAGGATATGCCGAATCTGGCGGAAATATATCGATGATGCCGCCCCGGATGCTGAACTGTCCCTTTTCCTCCACGACTGCCATGCGCTCGTAGCCCATGCAGACAAGGGATCTTCTGACAGTGTCCGTGTTTGTCAGTTCCCCGACAGCAAAGCGGAGCATGTATTTTTCGAATACCTCTTTCGGCGGCATCTTTTGGACCGCGCTGAAGATCGGCGCAATGACGATGCAGTCTTCCTTCCTTGCAAGACTTGTCACCGCCTGGAGCCGTTCTTCCAGATAATTGTGGCTTTTGGCCTCATATTTAAAAAAGATCTGCTCTTCCGAAGGGACGACGCAAATCTTTCTGTCCACAAAAAAAGCAACGTCTTCCGCCAGTTTTTTTGCCCTGGCATAAGAAGCCGTCACGATCAGGCATTGCCGTCCGCTCAGCCGGGCCGCCTCTGCGGCGACAGCGGCCGCCCTGCCTTCGGCGACGCCGGATATTGCTGCCGCGCCGTTCTCCGCCGACAGCAGCGTTCTGATTTCGTTACCCGTTTTTGTCAGCATTGGATTCCCACACGTTGAATTCATTCATGGCATCGTCGATGCCGCTGGACAATATGCGCTCTATGGCCTGCGCCGCCCTCGTGACGGCATTCTCCATGATCCCCTTTTCATCTTTCCCAAAGCCACCAAGGACATAATCGGCCAGTCCCATCCGCCGTTCCGCCCCGATGCCGATCCTGATCCTCGGAAAATCGTCGCTTTTGATGTCGTAGATTATGGATTTCATGCCGTTGTGCGATCCGGCACTCCCGCGCTTGCGGATCCGGATCCTTCCCATTTCAATGTCGACGTCGTCGTAAACGACTATCATTTGCTGAGGGTCTGTTTTATAATATTCAACGATCTCGCGGACCGAATTGCCGCTGAGATTCATAAAAGTCTGCGGCTTCGCCAGAAGCACCTTTTGGCCGGAGATCATTCCTTCCCCGACCAGCGCCTTGTGCCTGATCTTGTTGACCTTGATGCCATGATTTTCGGCAAGGAGGTCGACAGTCATAAAACCGATATTATGTTTGGTATGCTCATACCTTTTGCCTGGATTGCCAAGCCCGACTATCACATACATCTATGCGCTCCGCATCAGTCGAAAAGTCTGCTGATGGAATCATTAGTGAATATGCGCATCATTGCTTCGGCAAAAAGCGGCGCGACGGAAAGCATTCTGATCTTGTCAAGATTCTTGCCGTTCATGACCGGGATGGTGTTCAAAAGGACCAATTCCTTGATGGCGGATGCCCTGATCCTTTCAATGGCCGGTCCCGAGAGGACTGGATGGGTCGCGCAGGCGTAAACTTCCAGCGCGCCAAGCTCCTTTAGCGCATTTGCCGCATTGGTGATCGTTCCCGCCGTATCGATCATGTCATCGACCAGCAGGACATTTTTGCCTTCGATGTCGCCGATTATATTCATGATTTCGGACACATTCGCCTTCGGCCTTCTCTTATCGACGATGGCGATGGGCGCGTCGAGGGGATGCGCCACATTCCTCGCTCTGGTGACGCTGCCGAGGTCCGGCGAGACAACGACAAGGTTGTCCAGCTTCTTTTCCCTGAAATATTTGACCAGGATCGGAACACCCAGCAGATGGTCCACTGGTATGTCGAAATATCCCTGGATCTGTGCGGCGTGGAGGTCCATCGTGACGATCCGGTCCGCCCCGGCTTTGCTTAGCAGATCCGCTATCAGCTTCGCCGTGATCGGGTCCCTGGCCTTTGCCTTCCTGTCCTGCCTGGCATAGCCATAATATGGTATAACAGCGTTTATCCTTCCTGCGGACGCTCTTTTCATCGCATCGATCATGATCAGCAGCTCCATCAGGTTGTCATTGACCGGTTCGCATGTGGACTGCACGATATAGACGTCGACCCCGCGCACCGTTTCCCATAAGCTGACGGAGATCTCGCCGTCACTGAACTTTCCGACCGTCGATTTCCCAAGGGGCTTCCCCATGATCAGCGCGATTTCCTCGGCCAGATCAGGGTTTGAATTGCCCGAGAAAATCTTAAACTCGCTGTAGACGCCATTTTTCATTTTAATCCTCCTTAACTTCCCTTAGTAAGTTCTTTCTTTGCACCCAGCCTTCGATGTGCTTTTCTTTCACCCGTCCCAGACAGAGCGATCCGTTCGGGACATTCCTTGTCACTGTAGTTCCGGCAGCCACATAGGCATTTTCCTCGATGACGACAGGCGCCACAAGATTGCAGTTGCTGCCGACGAAAGCGCCGTCCCGCACCGTGGACCGGTACTTCTTTTTACCGTCGTAGTTGACGAAAACCACGCCACATCCGATATTGACGTTCCTGCCGACATCCGCGTCGCCAATATATGATAAGTGGGAGGCTTTCGAATAGTCTCCGATAATTGCATTCTTCACTTCGACAAAATCGCCGATCTTGACTTTTTTGCCGATCCTGCTGTCCGGCCTTAAATAAGCGTAGGGACCGATCGATGAACCATCGCCGACACTGCTGCGAATGATCGTGGAGCTCTGGACCTCGACGCCGTCCCCGATGATCGAATCCTCGATCCTGGAATTCTGGCCAATGACGCAGCCCTGTCCGACAACGCTCTTACCTGTTAGAAAAGCGCCTGGATATAGTACGGTATCCGGACCTATTTCAACAGTATCATCGAGATAGACAGCCCCCGGATCGATCATCGTGACGCCTGCCAGCATATGCCGTTCGGCGATCCGTCCGCGCATGACGCGTTCGGCGTCGGCAAGCTGCACGCGTGTGTTGATGCCGGCGATATCCGCCGCATCCGCGACAAGATAGGCCCCGGTCCTGCCGCCCTCGCGGACAGCTATGCCAAGCACATCGGTGATATAATATTCATTCTGCGAGTTATCCGTCTTTAATTTTGTCAGATTGGATTTAAGAATGGCTGCATTGAAGCAGAATATGCCTGAATTGATTTCGCGTACCTGTTTTTCATTTTCGTCGGCATCCTTTTGCTCGACGATTTTAACCAGACCGCCTCTGCTGTCGCGTATGATCCTGCCGTAACCGTATGGCTCCGCCAGCTCTGCCGTCAGCACCGATGCGTCATTGGCGCCTTCCCGATGGAATTCCATGAAGCCGGCCAGCCCCTCGCCGGTAATAAGCGGCGTATCGCCGCAAAGTATGAGCACATCGCCGTTCTCCGGCAAAAGCTCCCGCGCCTGCATCACCGCGTGTCCCGTCCCGAGCTGTTCTTCCTGTACGGCAAAACGGACGCCGAGTTCGGTGCAGGCGCTGACGACACCTTCGGCGCCGTGCCCCACCACCAGGATGATATCCTCCACGCCGGATCTCCTGACCTGGTTGATCACATGCTCGATCATCGGCCTTCCACAGACTTTGTGAAGGACCTTGGGCAGGGAGGATTTCATGCGGGTTCCCGCGCCTGCAGCCAGTATGACCGCTGTATTACAAACCATCTGTTGCGCTCCTTGAATTTTGAGATACAACCGGATCCACCCGATTGACCTAGCTATTATATCATTTTTCTGCCGCTTCTTAAAGGGCAAATGAGCAAAAAAAATACAATAATGCGATGTATACAAATATGGATATCTTTATGGTACTATTTCTATGGAAGCATGCATGTTTCAGAGACCAGCGCGAGGGTATATCTTCTGCATAAATATTACAAGGAGGTCAGAACGATGAATAAACGCAAAGCGATCGCCGCTTCAGCCATCATCATCCTTGCACTCGCCGGCATTTACGCCGCGTTCGGCGGCAACGGCCCGACTGTTGAGCATATTACCGTCAAGGCACCTGAAAACGCAAAGAGCATCCTTGCCGCCGGCACGCTGAAATCCTCCGACAGCATAGAATACAGGGCCCAGGTCAGCGGTCAGATCTTGAAAGCGCCATTTTCCGAAGGGGCATCGGTTTCGACGGGCGATATTCTGTTCACGATCGACCCAAGCGGCCAGGAAAACGCAGCCGCCCAGAAAAAGGCGGCATACGACAGCGCTGCCGCCAGATATAATGATCTGCTGGACACCTTGCTGCCCAATGCCGAACAGTCGCTGCGAAAATACACGATCGAAAAAGATGCGGCGCAGGACGCATACAATAGCGCCAGACAATTATACGACGCCGGCGGCCTTTCAAAGAGCGAGCTGGACGACTACGCACTTGAGTATGAGGATTCCCTCGCAAGTTATGAATCCGCCGCGCGGCAGCTCGCCACGCTGAGTGCGGGCGGTTCCGCGCGCAGACAGCTGGAATCCGACATGGCCGCGGCGAAGGCGGATTACGCGAAATCCATGGCCGATCTGGCCAAATACACCGTTACCGCCCAGAAGGATGGCACCCTGATCAAAAAATACGCCGATGCCGGCTCTTACGCCCAGATCGGCCAAATCCTTGCGTATACCGGAACATTCGACGGCATATACGTCGCGGCGAACCTTGATGAGCGTTATTTTTCTTTAGTCAGCGCCGGGATGAAAGCGTATGTGTTCATCGATGAAAACGAAAAATTCGATTCATCCGTCGCTTCAGTATCGCCGCTGATCGATAAGGAGACCGGCGAATTTTCAGTCCGATTGGCTCTGGATCAGAGTTTCCCTTATAAAGCCTCCGATCTCACGGTCAATATCGAGCTCGTGCCCGGCGTCGAAACAGTTTTCCAGGTGCCGGATGGCTACATCGTCACAGCGGATGACGGCTCATATATTTGGAAATATGTCGATGGCCGCATTGCGAAAACCGAGGTGAAGGTCGCATCCTCCGCCTCCGGCAATTCCAAAATAAGCGCCGGTATCGAGGATGGCGACGTCCTGGTCCTTCCACAGCCAGGATTCAGGGATGGACAGAACGTTTCCATTAAATAGGAAGGAGGCTTGGCATGGCATACGAACTCAAAATTGCCCTGCGATTTCTGCTCAAAGGCAAACTGCAGACGATCTTCATTCTATTCGGCATCGCCCTCGGCGTTGCCGTTCAGATTTTCCTCGGCAACCTGATCACCAGCCTCCAGGACAGCCTGGTGCAGGAAACCATCGGGACAAGCCCCCACATCGTGCTGACCCGGCAGGCGGATACCGTGACCAGGATCATAAACAGCTCCGAGGGCTCGATCCTTCGCGGCAATAATCCGAATACCATAAAATTTATCGACAATTGGAAGCAGATCGAGTCGAATCTGCTGTCATATAACGGGATCAAAGCCGTTTCTCCCACCCAATCGGGAACGGCCATCATTCGGAGCAGCGGAAAATCCCTGCCCGTATCGGTTAAAGGCATCGAATTGTCAAAAGCCGATAGAATATATGACATTACGCCAAGGGTTATCTCTGGAAATGCAACGCTCGAAGCCGGCAGCGTCCTGATCGGAACCAAGCTTGCCGAAGAACTCGGCAAGGCGCCGGGCGACAGCATCAGCTTTCTGCTGCCCCAGGGCGTAACGGTGCAGCTTGTGATCTCAGGCATTTTCGACCTTGAAAACGACAGCACCAACGCCTCCCTTGTCTTTATCGACCTTGCGAGGGCGCAGAAAATGTATGGCAGCGCCAGCAGCGTCTCCTCGCTGGAGATCCAGATAAACGATCCCTTCAGCGCGGATTCGGTCGCCGCCGATCTGGCGTCCGGCAATGAAAACATTGAGGCAAAAAACTGGAAGGACCAGAATCGCCAGCTGCTGACGGCGCTGACAAGCCAGAGCAGCTCATCCTATACGATCCAGTTTTTCGTCATTATCGCCATCACGTTCGGGATCGCCAGCGTTCTTGCCGTTTCTGCCGTTCAGAAGGCAAAGCAGATCGGGATATTGAAGGCGATGGGTGCTACTAAAAACAGCATCGCGCGCATTTTTGTGCTGGAAGGACTTCTTCTCGGCTTATGCGGCGCCGCCGCCGGCAGCCTTGGGGGCGTCCTCATGCTGAATGCTTTCAGCCGAACCGGGATCACTTTCTCGATAAAAGTGGAACCTGCCAATGTTCTGCTGATCATGTTCCTGGCAGTGGCATCCGGCGTCATATCATCATTGATCCCGGCCCGCAACTCTGCGCGGCTGGACCCTATGGAGGCGATTCGAAATGGATGAGATCCTTATAAATGCATCCGGTCTGATCAAGGATTACGGTACCACGATAAAAGTCCGGGCCCTCAAGGGCATCGACCTCGATCTGTCGCGCCGCGAGTTCGCAAGCCTCATCGGCCCCTCGGGCTGCGGAAAGAGCACCCTGCTCAATATCCTTGGCGCTTTGGACAAGCCGACGGAGGGAACCCTCGTTTTCAACGGAAACGACATCTCGGCCATGAACGACAGGCAGCTTGCAGCCTTCAGAAACAAGAGCATCGGGTTTGTCTTCCAGGCGCACCACCTCCTTCCCGAGTTCACGGCCCTTGAGAATGTGATGCTGCCATCATGGATCGGCCGCGGCGTCGCGGATTCAGCCAGCAGGGACCGGGCCATGGAGATCCTTGAACAGGTCGGCTTGCAGGAAAGAATGAACAATCCCGCTTTCAAGCTGTCCGGCGGCCAGCAGCAGCGGGTTTCCATCGCAAGAGCGCTGATAAACTCGCCGGATATCGTGCTGGCCGACGAACCGACAGGAAATCTGGGTTCTGAAACCAGCAGCCAAATTTTTGATTTGCTCAGGCAAATCAACAAGGATATGGGGACCGCTTTCCTGATCGTCACCCACGATCGGCACATCGCGGAAAAATCCGACAGGGTCATCGAGATGCTCGACGGCATGATCACGGATGATTATAAGACTGAAGCAATACGCGACGGCGAATTGTGGCGGCATCTGGCTCCCTGCGACTGCAAGTGCCCGGGCCGCTGACCCTTCGAATCATGGCGTCCTGGAACATCAGGGCCATTCCGGACGCTCGGGAACCATTCATTGCGCATGATGGCAATAAATAATAAAAAGGCATGCATTGATCAAATTGATCAAATGCATGCCATCTTTTTCCGGCAATGAATTATTATAAATTATTTAAGAATTCCGATCATTCTGCTGGATATTTGTCGTCATCAGCTGTATCGACCTTTTCGCCGAGAACTCGTTCGTATTCCGCGAAGATCGCTTCCTTGATCTTGTTTCTCGTTTCGGAGACGAGCGGATGGGCTATATCCCTGAAGTCGCCTTCGCCCATTTTTCTGCTAGGCATCGCAATGAAAAGTCCATTCTGGCCTTCTATGATCTTGATGTCATGAACGACAAATTCATCATCAAATGTCACGGATACGACTGCCTTCATTTTGCCTTCATCGTTAACTTTTCTTACTCTAACATCAGTGATTTTCATTTTGTCTGCACCATCCTTTCGCGGTCAGAAAAATATGTGTTGTATACAATGTACAACCGCTATTGTAAGAATTATACAATACAATTTTTTATTTCACAACATTTTTTTATTTCACTTGATTTTAAAAGGCTGAATTGTTTGGAATGACCTCGATCGTTCGCTCTGCTTCATCGACTTTCCCCAGATAGACTAAGGCGTAGTAATCGTCGACCTTCTTTTTTTCAGGTTCCCGCGATGCAATGACGACGCCGGTCCCGACGATTTCAACGTCGAATTCCCGCATCATGTCGCTGATCCCTTTAGCGCTTCCGCCTGCTCTCATAAAGTCATCGATGATGATCGCCCTTGTACCCGGCGTTATGGCTCTCTTGGCGATGGACATCTTCTGGATCCTGTCGGTGGAACCTGAAAAGTAATTGATACTGAGTGTCGAGCCTTCGGAGATCTTGCTTTCCCTGCGGATCACGACCAGCGGCAGATTCAGCATGTCCGCCGTCATCAGTGCGACCGGGATCCCTTTTGTCTCGACGGTGACGACGTAATTCGCCTTCTTATCCTGAAATTTTCTGGCGAACACTTCGCCCACCCGTTTGACCAATCCGCTGTCGAACATGATGTCCGAAGTGTATAAAAATCCGCCCGCCAGGATCCTGCCGGGATCCGAGAGTTTGGCGCAGAGCTCGTCAAGCAGGGCGGTCACCTCGCTGTCCGATATGTGCGGAATGTATCGAACGCCACCGGCGGCTCCCGCAGCGGTCTCGATGACGCCCAGGTCCATTGCCGCCATCATTTTTCTCGCCGAGGTGATATCCTCGCTGATGCTCGACTTGGCGGCGCCGAACCGGTCGGCGAAGTAACCCAGCGAGAACACCCGGTTCGGATTCTGTGTCAGAATTTTTATAATGGCGCCGACGCGATCTGTTCGTTTCATTTTAAACCCCCTAATAATAAACACGAATTTTAAGCAAGATTCTTTTTAATTTTATTCGGTTTTTCCATATTTGTCAATTTGGAATGCCCAGTGCCTTCATTTATGTTATAATCTAGCAGTGGAAATCTACAAATAGAAGATTTGTGATTTCCTTGCATGAGTTCGCCGACGATCTGCTTCTCAAATCGGGCGAGCTACGATCAGTAATGCGTATCAACAGGAGGTATAGATGACTGATTTGAAAAGCTTCAGACATATACACTGCATCGGTATCGGCGGCATCGGCCTGTCAGCCATAGCAGAGATTTTTTTATCAAGAGGTTATAACGTTTCGGGTTCGGACATGAAATCGTCCGACGTCACCGAAAGGCTGCAGCGCGACGGCGCTGTCATATATCTTGAACATTCGGCAGAAAACATAGGGGACAGCGACCTGGTCGTCTACTCGGCGGCAGTTTCATCCGACAACCCCGAACTGACCGAAGCGATCCGTAAAGGTATACGGACCATGTCCAGGGCAGAGGTCCTGGGATGGCTGATGGATGAATACGGCACGAGCATCGCAGTCTCGGGGACGCACGGCAAGACCACGACGACGTCGATGATCTCGCTGATCATGAAAGACGCCGCCTACGACCCCACGATCCTCGTCGGCGGAAACCTGGCCGAAATCAACGGCAACGTCAGAGTCGGCGGAGGCGATTATTTCATCACCGAAGCCTGCGAATACATGGACAGCTTCCTGAATCTCAGGCCAAGGATCGAGATCATCCTGAACATCGATTCCGACCATCTTGATTATTTCAAGGATATCGACCATATCGCCAGTTCCTTTGACCGTTTCTCGAAGGCTGTTCCCGAGGATGGCTATGTGGTCGCATACGCATCGAACCCTTTCATCAGCAGCATACTGGATGATTTGAAATGCAATGTCATCACATTCGGCTTTGACGAGCAGTGCGACTATTATGCGGCGGACATCGATTTCAGCTCGGCCGGCATGCCGTCCTTCGATATATATCATCTTGATGAAAAACAATGCTCGCTTCAGCTGGCGATACCAGGCGAGCACAATATCGCCAATGCTCTCGCAGCTTTCGCCTGCTGCCATTTGCTGGGCATCGGCACCGATGTCATCGTATCGACTCTGCAGCGATTCACCGGCACCCAGAGAAGATTCGACATCATAGGGACCACAAAAAACAATGTCAAGATCGTCGATGATTATGCCCACCATCCGACTGAGATCAGGGCCACGCTCAAGGCGGCTCGAAACATCCCATTCGAGCGTCTGTGGTGCATTTTTCAGCCCCATACCTATACGCGGACGCTGGCACTTTTTGACGATTTTGCGGAAGCCTTCAGCGACGCTGATATCATTGTCCTCGCTGAAATCTATGCCGCCAGGGAAAAAAACATCCATAAGATAAGCGCCAAGGAACTGGCCGACAGGATCCGGGCAGCTTCGCCCGGCAAAGAAGTGCATTTCATCCAGGATTTCGACGATATCGCGGATTATGTGCTCGAAAACTCAATCCCGAACGACCTTGTGATCACAATGGGCGCCGGGGACATATACAAAGTCGCGGAAAAGATCATCGAAAAAGACAGGCCCCTGTAAAGGAGCCTGTCTTTTTATATTATTCAGTCGTCGACACGCCAGATATTGGCTCCAAGACCTTTTAGCTTTTCCACCAGGTCTGAATAGCCGCGCTCGATATGATATATTTCCGATATCTCCGTAACGCCGTCGGACATCAGACCAGCCAGGACAAGCGCGGCGCCTGCCCGCAAATCTGTCGAGATGACCTGGGCGCCGTGAAGCCTCTGCCCGCCATTGATCACGGCGCTTCTTCCCTCTATCCTTATATTCGCGCCCATGCGATTCAATTCGTTGATATGCATATACCTGTTTTCAAATACGGTTTCGATGACGGTGCTCGATCCGCTGACTGTCGCAAGAAGCGCCATGAACTGGGACTGCATATCCGTCGGGAATCCCGGATACGGAAGTGTCTTGATATCCGTCGCGACGAGCTCTTTTCCATTGGCTCTTACGCGAAGCCCTTCATCGTCGTCGACGATTTCAACGCCGCATTCCTGAAGCTTGGCGATCACAGGCTTGACATGATCTGAAACGACATTCCTCAGCAATATGTCTCCCCGTGTGATGGCCGAGGCAACCATGAATGTCCCGGTTTCGATCCTGTCCGGAATCACGGCGTGCTTTGCTCCGTGAAGGGCTGGAACGCCTTCGATCTTTATGGTGTCTGTTCCAGCGCCTTTTATTTTTGCGCCCATCTTATTCAGAAAATTAGCCAGGTCAACGATTTCCGGTTCTTCCGCCACATTTTCGATGATCGTCGTACCTTCTGCCAGCGTTGCGGCCATCATGATATTCTCGGTTGCGCCGACGCTCGGAAAGTCCAGATAGACTTTGCCGCCGATCAGCTTTTCCGCTTTCGCTTCGACATAAGTGTCGCTGATCGAGATTTCCGCGCCCAACGCGTGGAATCCCTTCAAGTGCAGATCGATCGGCCTTGCGCCAATGGCGCAGCCTCCGGGAAGAGCGATCCGGAAGACGCCGGCTTTGGCCAGCAGCGGTCCCATCAGAAGATTTGACGCCCTCATTTTTTTGACGAGCTCATATGGCGGCTCGACGCCGGATAAAGCAGCCGTCTCTATTTCCATCCTGTTCTGGCTGTAATCGGCGCGAACGTCGGCGCCGAGGCTGGCAAGAAGCTGCCGCATCACCTCCACGTCCCGAAGCTCCGGAACCTCCAGGATCTCGCATTTGCCCGCTGTCAATATCGATGCGGCCATAATCGGCAAAACGGCGTTTTTCGAACCGCTTATCTCTACCTCGCCCCTTAGGGGCCCACTTTTTTCAACGAAATACTTAGCCACGGTCATCCTCCAAAATATATCTTAACCATACGGGTCGATTCAGGTGATTAGCCCCATTATTATAATAAATTTTAACCATTTTGTCAAAATAAGTTGTAATGCATAATGATTTAAGCAATAATTAATAACAAGGAATGCCGGTGTTGTCCGTTGGGCCATGCCGGTCATTCATCATCCTTAAGGAGGTTCCCGCTATGGATACCACGATCACCCTCGGCGATGCAGGATCGATCCTGATCGGCCTGGCACTGCTTGTACTGCTGGTTTACTGCATCATTCTGGTCAAAAACCTCATACCTTCAGTCAAATCGATCAGCAAGATCCTGAAGGATACCGAAACCATTTCCGGCATCGCAGCCGAAGGCTCCGTCGAAGCCCAGAAGATCGTATCCGGCCTTTCATCTTCCATCGGAAGCGTTTCCGACATCATCAAAGGCAACCAGAACACGGTCGCTGCCCTGACATCTATCATCAACGCCCTCGGATCGCTAAAAAATCTTATTAAAAAATAGCGCCTTTGATCACCAATTGTGCAGCTTGATGTTGACTTATTATTGCATTAATGGTAATATCTTGCAAGCAAAGGAAAAGAAAGGGGGACAAACGAATGAAAGCCACTGGAATGGTCAGAAAAGTCGACAATCTCGGCAGAATAGTACTACCGATTGAATTGAGAAGGACCCTTGACATAGATTTGAAAGATCCTCTTGAAATTTATGTCGACGGTGACAGTATCATCCTGAAGAAGTATGAACCGGCATGCATTTTCTGCGGCAACGCCAAAGATGTCAAGGACATCCACGGCAAGATCGTCTGCCGTGACTGCATCAATGAACTCAAAAAGCTGTAAGCCGACAGGCGACACAACGCAATAAAGATTAAAAACGGAGAAGTCAGTCCGGCATGCCGGTATTAGCTTCTCCGTTTTATTATATCGGGTGCGATCGCTTTTCGGATCCGTCGATCACGCCTTGCCATAGATCCTCAGTAATTCCTTCGTATAGCCGCCATCTATCCTGTGGATATACAACGGTTTTTCGAACCGGAGCTCCGGATTGCCATCTTTCGTGCAATGGAGCAGCATTATATTCGGAGCGGCCGTTCTTGATGGATGCACCAGCCTGATCCGCTTCGGCTCGAGCTTGTATTTGCGGGCCAGCGATACGATATCGACAAGTCTTGAAGGACGATGCACCAGATAAAAGCTCCCTTTGGAGCGCAGCAGCTCCGACGCGATCCTGATGAAATCTTCGAGATCGGCGGTCGTTTCATGACGCGCGGTCATTTTGGCTCTGGAAAGATTCCGGACACCGGAATGGCCTGCAATAAAAGGAGGATTCGAGACGACGGCGTCAAAGGCGCCTTTTTCGAAACGCGCATTCAAATCCGTAATATCGGCGTTTATGATCTCGATCCTGCCTGCAAGGCCATTCATCTCGACATTGCGAAGTGCCAGCGCGGCGGATTCCTGCTGGAGTTCAACGCCGACGATGCGTCCAGCCTTCGACTTGCGGCTGATGATCAGCGGTATCACGCCGGTACCGGTTCCCAGATCAATGACGGCGCCTCCGGCTTTTACATCGGCATAATCTGCCAGAAGAACGGCATCCACGCCGAAGCAGAATCCGCCCGGATCCTGAATGAGCTTTAGCCCGCCAAATCCTATATCGTCAATGCGCTCTGCCATTTCAGTCATCCAGAAGATTCTTGATCTCTTTCAACAGGTCTTTATCGATCTCTTCGAGGATATCCTTGTCCTTATCCTTATCCTTATCCTTAGCTCCCAGCCTGCTGATTTCAGCTTTATTGTAGACTCTGATCTCGTCGCCGAGCTTTTCCGGCTTGTCCTGGGTCTTTTCATCCAGCACCAGCCGCGCCCGGACCTTGCTTTCCAGCAGATTCGTATCATATACGACAGCCGGCCCGTCGGGTGTTTTGATGCGTTCTCCGGATTCGGGCATACCCCGCCTGAGTTCAGTATAGATTTCATTTTCATATTTAAGGCAGCACATGAGTCTGCCGCAAATGCCGGAAATTTTGGTCGGGTTGAGCGAAAGGTTCTGGACCTTGGCCATCTTGATCGATACAGGCTCAAAGTCCGGCAGCCAGGTGTGGCAGCAGAGGCTTTTCCCGCAGGAACCAATCCCGCCGACCATTTTTGCTTCATCGCGGACGCCGATCTGCCGCAGCTCGATCCTCATTTTGAACACGCCGGCAAGGTCCTTGACCAGCTCGCGGAAATCGACCCTGCCTTCAGCGGTGAAATAGAAGATGATCTTGCTGTTGTCAAAGGTATATTCAACATCGATCAGCTTCATCACCAGATTGTGCTTGTCCACCTTTTCCTGGCAGAGCGCTATGGCCTTGGCTTTTCGCCGGGCATTTTCCTCATGCTGGCAGGTATCTTTCTCGTCAGCCATACGGATCACTTTCTTCAGGGGCGACACGACCTCCTTGTCAGGCACTTCTTTTGGCGCGATCGTCACTTCTCCATATTCCATTCCTCTCGAAGTCTCGACGATCACATGATCGCCCTTTGCTATTTCGAAACTGTCCGGATCGAAATAATAGATCTTTCCAGCCTTCTTAAATCTAACGCCAACAACTTTTATCATCCTTTTCCTCCTGGATCCAAAGCAGCATGCTTTTAAGCGCATAACCTGCATTTATATTCAAATTGATATCTTTTTTCGCTTTTTCGATGCCCCTGATGATCGTTGCGAGATCAGAAGGGCGGTGCAGCTTCGCTTCATTTGTCAGCTGTTTTTCATAGTCTTTATTCACTATGCCTGCGGTGCTGCCGCAACAGATGAGCAGCATGTCCCGGAACCAGCATTCCATAATATCCATCATTTCCAGAGATTCTTCCCTGTTCTTGCTGAGTTCGGTCAGTCTGGGCGCCAGTTCATATAGCGGGCGTCCTGAAACGATTGCCTGACCGATCGCGACGAGACCATATTTTTCGTCATATTCCGTTGTCATTCCATAATTCGAGCTGGTCGTGATCCTGTTGATGATGCATCTGGACAGGATCGTCGATGTCAGATTGCCGGCGTTTTCGGCGAGCAGGATGATCACGGTGCCGCCGGCTGGTTCTTCAAGAGTCTTGAGAAGCCTGTTCTGGGCACGGAGCGTCATCGTGTCAGCCTTGTCAATGATGGCAATGTTTCTGCTCCCTGTAAAAGGCTTTTTCTTCAGCCTGTTTTGCATCCATTCGACGACTTCGTCCTTGATGCTCGCTCCATCGGCGGTTATATGGATGATATCCTCATGGTTGCCGTGATCCGCTTTTATGCAGGAAATGCAGGCGTCGCATGAATCGCCGGTTGCTGCGCCGCATAAGATCGCCTTGGCGAAATTCGCAGCGATCAGCATCCTGTCGTCGCTTTCCTTCCCTTCGAATATATAGGCGTGAAAGATGCTCCCGTTTTTTATTGCTTCAGTCAGCCGACCGATCACCGCCCTGTTTCCCGTCAGTTCATTCAAAGACATCGCGTCTCACCATTCATACTCTCTCAAGCCTGCGCTGCGGCTGCTTTATCATTATGTGTCATATCTCATCCGATTACTTGTTTTCGATCAGCTTGTCGATCCGACTGCATATATCCCTGCTGATCTCATCGATGCCTCTTGATGCGTCGATGCCGATGATGCGGTCGGGATTCTGCTTTTCAAGCATTATATACCCCTCATACACCGCCTGGTGATATTCCTGCTTTTCCATTTCCAGTCTGTCCAGTTCTTCTTCGTTCCTTCGGCTGAGCAGAACACCCGGATCGACTTTCATCAGGAAAGTTGCGTCCGGCATACATCCTCTGATCGCAAAATCATTGATGATCCTGACCGGTTCGCCCAGCTTTCTTCCCCATCCCTGATAGACGATGCTGGAATCGACAAACCGGTCGCATATGACTGTATCACCGCGTTCAAGATGCGGGATTATCACCTGGGCTACGTGCTGCGCCCTGGCCGCGGCGTATAGAAGCGCTTCCGTCATTGGGTCCATCTCGCTATGCGCTCTGTCCAGTATTATGGATCTGATCTTTTCGCCAATGACCGTGCCGCCAGGCTCCCGTGTCAGCACCGCCTGGTATCCCATGACCGCCAGATGCTGCTTGAGCAGTTCCATCTGGGTCGTCTTGCCGGAACCGTCCGGTCCCTCAAAGGTGATGAAAAGTCCTTTCATTGAATTCTCCTGTTTGCCCGGGTCTTGTTTGATTTTTTTTCAAATTCCTCGACGAGCTTTCCGAAGAGTACGATGAAAATATAAGCAGTCGGAACACACAGCAGTCCCAGAAATATTATTTTGGCTGCCAAATTCATCCCTCTTTCCCCTGATCGTCAGGCTTTGTCAACACTATACATTGTAACAATAAAACTCGCCCGTGGCAAGAACAATGAACGATTGATAATGGCGCTGCGACTGTGATATAATAAATGATCCTGATACAGTTTTTTTATTTGGAGGCAACATAATGCAGATAATAGTTATTGGCTGCGGAAAGGTCGGATCTAAATTCGCCCAGGTCATGGCAGCCGAAGGACACGATGTGGTCGTTGTCGACAGCGACAACCGCAATTTCGAACGTCTTGGTTCTCATTTCAACGGTTTGACGGTGCTTGGCGTCCCCATTGACGAAGACGTTCTCAAGCATGCCGGTATCGAAACCGCCGATGGTCTGGCCGCTGTGACACCGGACGATAACATAAACATGATGGCTTGCCAGGTCGCAAAGGAAATCTTCAAGGTTCCCCGCGTATTCGCGCGCATACAGGATCCGATCCGGGAACAGGTCTTTTATCAGTTTGGCGTCGAGACCATCTGCCCGACGGACATGGCTGTCGACGAGATCCGCTTCATGATGCTCGGCGAACAGAGCATCACCAATCATACGATCGGGAATACAGTTGTTAATTTCACATATGAGCCTGTGACAAAAGCCCAGATCGGCAACAGGCTGGACAGCATCAAGGTGCCGAAAGATTCAATGCTTTTCGGCGTTCTGAGAAATGATCGGCTCCATTTTGCATCGTCATCGATGCGGTTGGAGAATGACGACGTGGTCGTGATCGCCAGGATGGCATAAGGAGGAGCAAAATGAATATCGTTATTGTAGGCGCCGGCAAAGTAGGATATTATCTTTCTAAGACGCTGCTTTCCGCCGATCACACCCTGATGATCATCGAGCAGTCAAAAGATGTGTGTGAAAAAGTGGCCGACGACCTCAGCATACCCATACTCAACGGCGACGCGACAAGGATCGACATGCTCGAAGCTGCGGGTACGGGCAAGGCGGATATTTTTATCGCCGTCACCGGCCAGGATGAAGAAAACCTTATCGCCTGCCAGCTTGCCAAAAAGAATTTCGGCGTAAAAAGGACCATCGCCCGAGTCAACAATCCAAAGAACATCAAGGTTTTCGAAACGCTGGGCGTGGACACTGCCGTCAGCAGCACTGCACTGATTGCGGAGCTCATTGAAGAAGAAGTGGATTATTCGGGCATGAAGACCCTGAAGAATATAAAAAAGCATAATATAGTGATCAGTGAAATCGAAATCAGACGCAGTTCACCGATACACGATAAAAAAATCCGAGACTTCGTGATGCCTCCGGGCTCCATCATCGTATCGGTGATCAAGCGCAACGAAGTCCTCCTGCCGACGGATAACACGCTGATACGCGAAGGGGACTCCGTTATCGCTCTGTCGTCTTTTGAAGACATCGATGCTCTCCACGATTTCTTCGTCGGCGAGAGCTGAGACCGATCGTGTGAAATAAACACGAAAAAAAAGGAACCGGTTTTCTTATCCGGTTCCTTTTTGATTCCAAAAGTACTGCTCTATTATCCGCCGCCAGGCTTTGAAGCAAATTACGATGCTGCATATGCTCAGGCAGCGGACTACCATTATCAGCCTACGGCTATTTTCCCTTCGGGATACACGGTTCCCTTATGCTCCTGCTGTGCGCGCATTGCAAGGGCGATCGCGAAGGTGACCGGTCCTACCCGTCCAAGGAACATGGTGATGATCAGCATGATTTTGCTGACCGGCTGAAGCGTAGGTGTTATGCCTGTTGACAATCCGACAGTTCCGAATGCGGAAGTCACTTCATACAGGATATTTATAAAGTTGATGTCTTCAATGCCGATGATGATGGTCGTCATTATGAATATTAGCATCATGCTCAATCCCACGATGGACAGCGATCTAAAGACAATGGCATTCGGTACTTTTCTTTTTAATATGATCGTTTCGTCGGAACCCTTGATATTTGAAACGATAGCCATGATGATCACACCTGCTGTTGTGACCTTGACACCGCCACCAGTGGATCCGGGCGCGGCGCCGATGTACATCAGCAATATAGTCGCAATTTTAGATATCTCGCTCATATCATTGGTAGAAAGCGAATTGAAGCCGGCAGTCCTGCAAGTTATCGAGTGGAACACGGCCGCGTTGATTTTTTCAATAAAGCCGAGAGGTCCCATCGTCATTGGATTACTGTATTCGCTTATTAGAAAGAATACTGATCCAGCGACTATCAATGTCGCTGTCATGATCAGCACAAGCTTAGTATGCAGGTAAAGTCCTTTTAATCGGGGGTGCTCATATATGTCTCTCCATACCATGAAGCCCAGCCCGCCAATCACTATTAAAAGTGCAGTCGTATATAGTACAAGAGGGTCGTTACTGTATTCAGTCAGGCTTCGGTAGTTTCCCGTTAAGTCGAAACCAGCATTGCAGAATGCCGACACCGCATGAAAAAAGCCCATATAAACCCCATGCGCGCCATATTCCGGAACAAATCGCGAGGCAAGCAGAAGACCGCCAATAAATTCGATGTAAAATGTTATAAGAACAATATTCTTGATCAGTATCAGAACACCATCATAAGTATAATAGCTTAGGGATTCCTGCGCCAGCACCCTGCCTTTCATGCTGATTTTCCGACCCAGAAGCACAGTGAAGAATGTGCCGAAAGTGACGATGCCGAGCCCCCCGATCTGGATACTGAAAAGGATGACGAGCTGCCCAAAAACAGACCATTCGGTCAGCGTATCACGCACAACGAGGCCCGTTACGCAGGTTGCCGATGTCGCTGTGAACAGGGCATCAAGAAATCCGGCGCTCTCTCCGTTTGCGGAAGCCGCCGGCAGCGTCAGCAAGATTCCCGCAAATAGTATATATAAAGCAAAACTCGCCACAATCAGCCTTGTGGGCGATACATTCGTTATTTTCCGATTTCTCTTTCTAAACGCTATATCTGTCATGATTCTACTTCCTTGATTTATTATTGATATTTTTTCATACAAGAATACAGATAATTATAATCCATTGTGCTATAAAAGAAAATACCCACTCTGAAAGACAGAATATTTAATGAATGATACACCAGGCCGGGTAAAAGAAAATCCCTTCTATTAAAGAAGAGATTTTTCCAAACCGGCGACGTCCTACTTTCCCAGGCAGCTGCCCGCCAAGTATCATCAGCGCTAGGGAGCTTAACTACTGTGTTCGAGATGGGAACAGGTATGGCCTCTCCGCTATAGTCACCGGATTTATTGCTTGCTGAAATTGCGCAGGACTTTGTCGCAGTCTCTTTCGCGCTCGTTTAAGTACTTTCGTACGTGCGCTTCGCGCTCACTCGCCGCTTCGCGTCCTGCGCAATTTCATCGGCGCAATCTTTTGATATGGGGAAAATGATCACTTTTCGATTGGCTAAATATATAGGATCATTTTAAATTAAACAAATAAAAAACCGGCGACGTCCTACTTTCCCAGGCAGCTGCCCGCCAAGTATCATCAGCGCAAGGGAGCTTAACTACTGTGTTCGAGATGGGAACAGGTGTAGCCTCCCCGCTATAGTCACCGGATTT
>Ga0302242_1000806_pt1 | contig 27265 bp, 17 predicted proteins | sample AAG_UR_Lys_MG_FD_193510 | JGI IMG/M metagenome (GOLD analysis project Ga0302242, IMG submission 193510) | Enriched activated sludge microbial communities from anaerobic digester in WTTP, New Holstein, Wisconsin, United States - AAG_UR_Lys | ecosystem: Engineered > Bioreactor > Anaerobic >...
CGGCAAAACAGGGATAAACGAAATGCAATTATTCAAATCCAGATTTGAATAATTGCATTTTACAATACCCCCAACAAAAGGAATTCCGCCTTGTAAACATTGTTTTTTCAACGAATTATAAGCTATCTTTGTTGATATCATCATGCGAAAGCATTTCAAATCTTAATTTGAAATGCATCTTGTCTTTTGAAGTTTTTTACCGGCGACATCTTATCCAACAAAAGCAATTGCAACCGTTTCAGCCATTAATTCCTTTTTTCGTCAATGTACATCAGCTGGTCGCAAATTTATAACAAACGGGGATTCAGGATACTGCGGGGGATGCAGCGAATGCCACAAAAAAGAAGGCCCCTTCATACCAAGGCCTTCCCTCTTCACGGCAGTATATGCTTCTTTTTTTAAGCCCTATTTTTCTTTTGGGGCCATATTGGGTGTTTTTTAAGGCTTTTTTCTTATCTCTTCCTACTTAGATTCCTAACTCCTTATTCCCCAGGTTTTCTTTTCCCGGGATATCGAAAAGGGTGGTGCTCAGGTATTTTTCTCCTCGATCCGGGAAGGCTACTACCACAAAGCCCTCCTCCAGGTCTTTGATACATTCCAGTGCGGCTACCATGGCGGCACCGCTGCTCATGCCCACAAAGATCCCTTCCTTATGAATGATATCCCTGGCCATGGCAAAGGCTTCTTCGGACTCGATCATCACCGTGCGGTCGATTTGAGTAGGGTCATAGATTTCCGGTACGATGGCTTCTTCCATGTTTTTCAGTCCCTGGATATAATGGCCCTTTTCCGGGTGAGCTTCTACAATCTGAATGGCGGGGTTTTTGGTTTTCAGACCCATACCTACCCCCATGATGGTACCGGAAGTGCCGAGAGCCGAGACGAAGTGTGTTACTTTGCCCTGGGTGTCCTCCCAGATCTCATTGGCGGTGGTGAAGTAATGGGTCAATTTGTTATATTCATTGGAAAACTGGTTGGGCATAAAGTATTTGTCCGGTTCAGCCTTCACCATTTCGTGCGCCCTCTTGATAGCTCCGTCTGTGCCCATGCTGGGGTCCGTGAGTTCGATGTTGGCTCCGAAGGCCTGGATCATTTTGCGCCGTTCGATGGAGACGGCTTCACTCATGACGATGGTCACGGGGTACCCTTTTACGGCACCGATCATGGCCAGTCCGATACCGGTGTTCCCCGAAGTTGCCTCAATAATGGTCTTGCCGGGAGCGATGGCCCCACATTCTTCCGCCTGTTCTATCATCTTGAGAGCAATGCGGTCTTTGATGCTTCCTGTGGGGTTGAACCCTTCCACTTTGGCATACAACTGTACCCGAGGGTTGGGGTTGAGATGATTTATGCGGACCAAAGGCGTATGGCCTATGGCATCAAGTATCGTATCATACATTTTCTTTTTACCTCCTGTTTGCTACAATGTTAAGATTATAACACTTTCTTTCAAAAAGTGATGAAAAATCGAGAAAAAAGCGGCACCAGAAAAGAGGTTTCAAAGAAAGTGCGAAAAAACGGCCCACAAAAAGGCGAACATTGAACCTGATTTTCGCTTTAAACAATACGGGAAATTTCAAAAAATCGTATCTTTTTTAAAAAAAGAGTCTGTATTTTCTTTAACAAGTGTGATACTCTAACAAAAAAATATTATACCAATATTTTTTAAATCGCCAATATAAAATTCGTCAAGATACAAACTGCAGGACGGGAAACCTGGTTCGCCGACGCAAAGCTGTTTGGCCGGGGTATCTTAAAAATTTATTGGAGGTTTTTTTTATGCAAAAAAACACAGAAAACCTGAGGCGACTCATCCGTGCCGGACGAGGACTGATCCCGGCACACACCGTCATTCTCGGCGGAACCCTTGTAAACGTCATGTCCGGTGAGATTTACAAGGCCGATGTAGCCATCTATGAAGACACCATTGCCGCCATCGGCGATGTGACGGATTACATGGGGACAGAAACCCAAATCATCCGTGCCGACGGCAAATTCCTTGTCCCCGGTCTCATAGACGGACACATCCACAGCGAGTGCAGCAAGCTCAGCATCACGAGTTTTGCCAAAGCCGTTGTTCCCTGCGGCACCACCAGCATCATTTCCGGTCTGGACGAGTACATCTCCGTTTCCGGCCTGGAAGGTCTGCAGGAAGTCTTTGAAGAGGCAAAAGCAAGCCCGCTCAAAGTGTTCTGGGGCGCTCCCTACAAGACGCCTTACACCTTCCCCGAATCCACCGTTTCCTTTAATTTCAACAAGGAAGTCCATTCCGTCGTGCAAAAGTGGCCGGAATGTTTTGGCGTGTGGGAAACCGTTCGGGAATATGTCCAGGAAGAGGACGAAGACACCCTGGGGGCCATCGAAGAAGCGTCGAAAAACCGCCTTCCGGTCTTTGGCTGTGCGCCAATGGCCCGGGGAAAAGATCTCAACGGCTACCTTTGCGCAGGGGTGCGGCTGGATCATGAAAGCTACGATCACGAAGAAGTGGTGGAAAAGATGCGAAAGGGCATGCATATGCTGATCCGGGAATCCTCTGTCACCCACTTCCTCAAAGAAAACATCCGGGCGGTTACCGAAGTCAATCCCTATCTGGCCCGCCGGGTGAGCTTTTGCACCGACGATGTCACTGCTACCGATGTGCTGGAAAAGGGACATCTGGACAATCTGGTGCGCCTTGCCATCGCTGAGGGGGTAGAACCCATGACAGCCATCCAGATGGCCACCATCAACAGTGCGGAGGCCTACCGCATTGACCATCTTGTAGGTTCCATTTCCCCGGGAAGACTGGCAGACATCCTTTTGGTGGACAGTCTGGAAGAGTTCCGTGTAGAAGAGGTCATCAGCAATGGCAAACTGGTAGCGCAAAAGGGAAAACTGAATTATGAACTTACTGCCCCCAAAAGAAGCGAAGTTCTCAGCAGCCCCCTGAAATGCCGGAAGACAACCAGAGAGGATTTTGAGTACCGGGTAGATCTGGCCTGCGGGCAGGCAAAGGTTCTTTCCATGGACGTGAAGGGGCCTTTTGTGCGCAAACGCCGTGACGTGGTTCTGGAAGTGAAAGACCATGTGGTCCTTCCCGACACAGAGCAGGATGTTCTCATGGTTTCCGTTCTGGAGCGCTTCGGGAGAAACGGCAACAAATCCCTTGCCTTCTGCTCCGGCTGGTCCCTGAAAAAGGGAGCTATGGCTTCTTCGGCAGCCCCGGATGACAACAACATCATCGTTATGGGCGCCGATGCGGCAGATATGTCTCTTGCTGTCAACCATCTCATTGAAAACGGCGGTGGCCAGGCAGTGGTAGCCGACGGCAAGGTCCTGGAATTTCTGCCCCTTCCTGTAGGCGGCATTGCCAGTGATCTGGAGCCGGAAGAAATCGCTCTCCGGGAAAAACGCCTCACGGAAGCTGCAAACCAGCTGGGCTGTTATCTGCCAGAACCTCTTATGTATATGTTTTTCCTTCCTATCACAGCCATTCCCGACTACGCCATTACGGACGTAGGACCGGTGGACTGCATTGCCCTTTCCACCTTCGATCCTATTCTCGAATTGACAGAAGAGGTATAAGGAGGACAGAGGCTCATGGAAAAACAGCAATTAAAAAAACTTATCGATGTGGCAGCGGGACGTACCCCTGCCGATCTGGTGATAAAGAACTGCAAAGTCGTAGATGTCTATAATTCACGGATCATCGAGGGAGACATCGCCATTTGCGAGGGCTCCATCGCTGGGATAGGAGAATACGAAGGAGTGGATGAGATAGATGCCGGTGGCCAATATGCTGCACCGGGGTTTATCGACAGTCACATCCACATTGAGTCTTCTTATGTCAGTCCGGAAGAGCTGGGGCGAATCCTGGTTCCCCACGGCACCACCACCATCATTGCCGACCCTCATGAAATCACTAATGTTTGCGGGCTGCGAGGTCTGAACTATATGATGGAGGCGGCAAAGGCCACCGCATTGGATATCAGGTACATGCTGCCTTCCTGCGTTCCTGCTACGCCCTTTGAGCATGCGGGAGCAGTGATTGATGCCGCTGCCATGAAAGAGCCCATGGCCTCCCCCCAGATCCTGGGTATGGGAGAGTTCATGAATTTTCCGGGAGTCATCCATGCTGACGAAGGTACTCTGGACAAGCTGATGGTGGCGAAAAAAGAAGGCAAACCCATAGACGGTCACAGCCCGGGGATCTCAGGCAAATCCCTCAACGCCTATGCGGCCGCCCTGATCCGCACCGATCACGAATGCTCCACGGTGGAAGAAATGCTGGATCGCCTTTCCCGGGGGATGTATGTGCTCCTGCGGCAGGGTTCGGCCTGCCACAATCTTCGGGATCTTCTCAAAGGGGTAACTCCCTCCAACAGCAGGCGCTGCCTGTTCTGCGCCGATGACTGTCAGCCCAGGACCATCCTGCATGTGGGGCATCTGGACAACCATTTGCGCATTTGTGTCGAGGAGGGGCTGGATCCCTTCACCGCCATCCAGATGGCCAGTCTCAATGCCGCTGAGTGCTTCGGGCTTTCCGACAGGGGTGCCATTGCGCCGGGTCTGCGAGCTGATATTGTTCTCTCTGAGGACTTAAAAGAGTTTCAGGTCCAAAGGGTCTTTATCGAAGGAAAAGAAACTGCCCGACAGGGAGAGTACCTGCCGGCCTTCAAGCGCCAGGACATCTCTGCTGTGAAAGGCAGCTTTCATGTAAAAGAATTTTCCAAAGAAAAGCTTCGCCTCACTTTGAGCTCCGATAAGGTCCATGTTATAGGGATCCTGCCTGGGGGCGTGGTGACAAAAAAAGAAACCGCCGTGATCCATCGGGGAGAGCAGAACGAATTTGTCCGGGATCCCCGCTCCGACATCGTCAAGGTGGCGGTGGTAGAACGGCATCAGGATACAGGCAATGTAGCCCTGGCGCTTTTGAAGGGCTACGGGATACAGCAGGGAGCCGTGGCGCTTTCCATCGCTCATGATTCTCACAACATCATCGTGGTGGGAGTCAATGACGAAGATATGGCCTTTGCCGTAGAGGAACTGATGCGCCAGGATGGCGGCATTGTTCTTGCAAAAGACGGAAATGTCGTGGAAAGCATGCCCATGCCCATTGCCGGGTTGATGAGTGACCAGGAGGCAGAATGGGTAGACGAAAGACTCACCCGGATCCACCAGGCTGCCCACAAAGAGCTGGGAATCAGCGGTGAAGTAGAACCGGTGATGACCCTTTGCTTCATGTCTCTGACGGTGATTCCCGAACTGAAGCTCACGGATATGGGGCTTTTCGATGTTACCGTGTTTGATTTTATTCCTCTGGAAGCCTGAGCAAAACGGCCAAAAAAGCCAAAAGAAATCATGCGAATTCAAATCAGGATTTGAAAATTTTCTGTTATTACCAATGACTATACAAAGGAGATATATCAATGCATAAGCCTGACAATCGGCCGACCTTCTTCAATCGGGGAGACATCGGCGGCCTGACTTATATTCTGACCAACAACATCGTAAACTACATTATCGTTATCGCTACCCTTTCCGGTGTGCTGGGCTGGTCCAACGAACTGGTCTATGGCCGGGTTATCCCGGGGATGTCCATGGGACTTCTGGCTGGTGGTTTTTACTACGCCTTTATGGCCTACAAACTTTCCAAAAAAGAAGGACGCACCGATGTTACCGCCCTTCCTTCCGGGATCTCTACCCCTGCTATGTTTGTCATGCTCTATGGAGTCATCATGCCCCTGCACTATGCCCTGGGCGATGCGGAACTGGCCTGGTCTGCAGCCGTGGCCGCCTGCTTCCTGGGCGGAATGGTAGAATTCCTGGGAGGGTTTATCGGCCCCTGGCTGAAGAAGAGAATCCCCCGGGCAGCTCTTTTGGGAACCGTTGCCGGGATCGGCTTCATCTGGATGGCCACTCAGGGAGTCTTTGATCTCTTTGGGGATCCTGTCGTGGGTCTTCCCGTTCTCCTTGTAGGCATGGTGGGAGTTTTTGGCGGCTATCTCTTCCCCAAAAAAATTCCGCCCTTTGTCGTAGCCATTCTGGGAGGTATTGTGTATGCCCTGGCCATCGGACGCACCCATGTGGATTTTACGGGAATCGGCTTCTATTTCCCCAATCCCGCCAATTCTATCCAGGCGCTCTTAAGCGGCTTTGCAGTTGTGCTTCCCTACCTTACCATCATCATTCCCATTGAAATTTATAACTTCATCGAGACCATGGACAACGTAGAAGCGGCCAATGCTGCGGGAGACAACTACAGCGTCAGGGAAGCCCAGTTTGCCGATGGTATCTGCACCATGATATCCGCAGCTTTCGGGGGCGTGGTTCCCAACACCGTTTGGCTGGGTCATGCGGGGCTGAAAAAATCCGGGGCCAACATGGGCTTTTCCTGGGTGGGTGGTCTTCTTTTGGGCCTTTCCGGAGTCTTTGGTCTTTTCACCTTCTTCAGTGCCCTCGTTCCTCCTGCCATTGCCGCCATTACCTATCTGTGGTGTTCTATCATCATGCTTTCTCAGGCATTCCGGGCCTGCGATAAAAAACACTTTGCAGGCATCGGCATCGCCATGGTACCTCCCATTGCAGACTTCCTCTTCACACAGGTCACCGGGGCTGTAGGCCTTGCAAATGTCTGGACAGAGACTTTGCCTTCCGGTTTGGTGGGATATGGTTCTGAGGTTACTCAAAACCTGATGGCTTCGGGAGTCATGTGGAACGGTGTCCCTGCGGTGAAGGCCGGCGCCATTATCATTGGCATCATCCTGGGCACTCTGACGGTATTCATCATCGACAGGCGCCTGGACAAAGCGGGAATCACCGCACTGGCAGGGGCCGGGCTTGCCCTCTTCGGCTTTATTCACAGCGCAGCCTTGGGCTTTTTCCCCACCTCTTCCTTTGTTATCGGCTATGTGATCATGGCAGTGCTCTGCTTTATTCTTCACAGCGGCTGCGGTAAATGGTTTAACGGAGAAGATGACTTTGACTATGTCTAAGTCAGAAGTGCTCCTGTGCAACTGAAAAAGAACCATTTGTTGATAAGGATCCCCGCAGCCTCCTTCAAAGGAGCTGTGGGGATCTTCTTTTTGCGGAAATAAAAAAAGCGCCCCCCTTTGGGAACGACCCTGGCAGAAGCTTAAGCTGTCAGTTTTTCTCTTTTTTTAACGATCTGGTAAATTTCATGCCACCCGGACACCCGGCTCACATTCCCGGGTAAGATTCCCTGGTTGTAGGTGCAATTCAGGAGCAACACCTCAAAGCCTGCCTCTGCCAGCTGTATGGCGTTGCTGTAGCTGTCTTCGATAAACAGATCCGATTCCAGTTGTCTGGCCTTCCACACTTTGTTTGGATTTCCCAGCAGTGCCAGGGAATCCATGGGGATGCCATGTGCACCTAACCATTTTTCTGTGATGTCGCGCATCCGTTCTTCCCTTGCCGTCACGATGTGGATCTGGTGGTCCAAGGCCATTCTATCGAGAAATTCCCTCACTCCTTTGCGAATCTCTGCTTCCCAGTGGATCAATTTTCCGTAACGCTGATAAAAGGCTTCAAAGTCTTGACGTTCTATTCCCAGGACTTTGTGGACCTCGTACACGGTAACATCCTCTGGGGCAACATTTTTTCCAAAATAAGCGTTGGCACGTTTGAGCCAGTCGTTGGGCTTTGTGATGGTTCCATCGATGTCGATACATAAATTCATTTTTTCTCACCTCCTTTCTCCTGTTTTCTGATCCCATCATACCCTAAAAAAGAAAGGATCCTGTGAAGGATCCTTAAAGTTTCTGTAAAGTTTCCATATGAATAGTCTGGGTGGGAAAGGCAAACTCGATGCCCCTTTTCTGAAATTCTTCCTTGATGCGGAGATTTACTTCCTGATGGATGTCCAGATATTTGTCATAATCACTGTGAAGCACGAAATACGCAATCTCGTAGTCCAGGCTGGAGGGGGCAAACTCCACAAAATGAGCTCGTGCAAACTGGGTCTCCGGTAAAGACTCTATGATATTCTTTATCAACTGGGGAATTTGCTTCAGCAGCTCTGTATCCGTGTCGTAAGTGACATTCAGGCGAAACAGCACCCGGCGCTGCTCCATGGTCTTATAGTTCCGTATCCGTGAGCCGGTAAGATCCGTGTTGGAAAAAATCAGCTGCTCTCCACTGAGGGCCCGAAGTCTGGTGGTCTTGACCCCCACATGCTCCACCGTACCACCCTGCTCTCCCACTGTAATATAATCCCCGATCTCAAAGGGCCGGTCAAAAAGAATGGTAAAAAAGCAGAACACGTCTCCCAGGATGGCCTGAGCCGCAAAGGCAAGGGCAATGCCTCCGATGCCCAGCCCGGCCAGAAGGGAATTGATCTCAAAGCCGATGTTCTCCAGGAAGAGTATCCCGGCAATGATCCAGATCAGGATCCGAAAAAGGCCTGCTACCCACTTCACCGGCATGGCATTCTCGCTGTCTTCTCCTCTTTTTTCCCAGTGCTTTTCCAGGAAAAAGCGCACCATAGAAGAAAGCACCCCTGCGACCATGGCCGTAACGAAAGCGGCAAGGCACACATTGAAGATCTTTTCCACGACAGGGCTGAGAACCAGGTTCTTCAGGGCAAAGGTAAAGGCGGCTACATAGGCAATGGGCACCAGGCGCTTGTTAATGGTTTTTACCAGCCGGTCATCCATTTGTGTTTCGGTTTTTAAAGCCCATAGAGTGAGGCGTCTCAGGACCGCCACTTCGATGATTTTGATCACTGCAAAGCTTACAAAAAGAATCAGCAGGGACAACAGATAATCCGATGCTGTGTTTTGAAATATTTTATAGTCAAGAAAGTGCAAACTTCCCCCTCCCTTCATCTCAATACAAGCATTATACAGAAGATGACTGCTTTCGGCAAGGGGGCCACACTTCAGGAAAGGCCGCTGATCCCCTCAAAATTCTTACAAGGGTGGCAAAAGTACGTTCTCTGCGCAGCGAAGATATTTTCTCACCACGGATTCCCAGGAATACAGATCCTCGGATATTTTTCTTGCCCTCTGGCGGACAGAATTTCTTTGGGCTTCATTCATTTTTTCATATCCGGAAAGCAGGACACAAATGTTGTTTGCCATGCGCAGCACCATATCCTGATCCGGGTAAAGAGGATACATTTTCGTCTTGTCAAAATGCTCTGAAAAAATCTCTACATAATTTCGGATTACTTCCCCGTAGCCGGAGTGATTGCTGAGTACCGGAACGATGCCTGAGGCAAGGGCCTCCAGTCCCACAAGCCCGAAAGCCTCCGGGAAAATGGATGGCGCAACTGTCACATCGGCGCAGGCAATAAGGGTCCGCAGGTCCTCATGCCCCAAAAAACCTGTAAATGTGACAGCCTTACGGACATTGCCCCTGGCAGTGGCAAAATAGTCTTCGGCAAATTCTTTGTCCATCTCCAATCGGCGTACCAGGCCTCTGACAAACAGGGCCGCCGCCGGATCGATGCCGGCGTGGAACCGTTCCGGGTGCTTGAGCAGTTTAAGATACTCAGAACGCCGGCCTTCGTCCAGCGCTTCCACCATGGCCTCCAGATACGCCCGGGAAGATCCGTACCCTACCAGAACGAAATGCGCAGCTTTGTCTCTGCACTGCATGATAAGGGGGACCGCTGCCAGAAGGTTTTGGATGCCCTTTGTCCAGAGATATTTTCCGTAATACAGTACGATCTGTTCCTTTTCAAAATCAATGCGTCCCAGCTTTTCCGCCACATCAGGGTCTGTTTTCCAGCTGCTTTCGCCGCCGTTGGCAAAAATTGCGCCGGCATCTTCTTCTGCTTTCAGCTTCGCCAAAAGGGGGCTCATTATCTGGTTTTTACTTTTCCCCTCCGGCAGTGGGGCGAAATTGTCCAGATCCACTCCTCCGGAAATGACTATCCCCTTTTTTTCGATATCGGGATAAAACCGAAAAAAGTTCTGGAATTCCACCTTGGAAAACTCGCTGACAAAAGCGATGGTCTCTGCTCCGGCCATGGCTTCCCATGCATATCCCTGCAGCAGTTCCTTTTCGCGCACTGCAAAATTAAGACAGCTTCCGTGAACCGTTATCACATGTTTTTTGCAGATTTTTCGTAGTTGGCTCCTGGCTCCATATACCGGCTGCATAATGGTGTGATTGGTCCAGAGGAGATCTGCATGACCCAGCTTTTCCGCCAGACAGTCCAGGGCTTTCACGTTGCAGGAAAGGTAGCTTTCGATTTCCTCACGGGTACAGCTTTTCAGTTCTTTGACGGTGTAACCTTCATACTCATCATAGACATAGACAGGAAGAAAGCCGTTGAGGTTGGGCTGATACATCCGGCATTCTCCGTCGTAAGGGGTGTCTTTCTTATGGATCAGTTCGCAGCGGGAATTGTCTGGCGAGAAAGAATAGACTTCACCGATAAAATCCAGATCCTCTGCATTCTCCTCCTGGCAGACCAGACTGACTTCATGGCCCAGGCGACAAAGTTCCCTGCAAACATTTTTTACAAAGAGATTACTCCCTGTCCCTTTGAGGAAATATCCATGGATCAATATGACCCTCATCCCATCAACTCCTATCTGATTTCCGAAAAACAATCACGAATAACAGAATAACTGCCTTTGAGCCTTTCTTCATAGTCAGGAATATCCCAGAGATCCCAGGTAAACGGAATTTGTCCTTCCTGGTCGGCCTGCCCCAGAACTTCTTTTTCTTTTGTTGTAAAAACAACACCGCTTGCCACGATGCCCTCCGTCACTTCCGTTTCCAGGGGTGAGGAAAGAAGAGCACCTTCCCGTTCATCGTGGATGACCCTTCGGGAGGAGGGATCTGACACATTGAGACGGGACCAGGGTATCCGCACATGAATAAAATTGCCTTCCTCATACCAATGGTTATAGGAATTGTTGCGGAAGGTCCCGTAGCGCAAAACGCTTTCGTCCTCATATTCGGCAGGTATTTTTTTACCGCTTACCGTGACTCGTTCCTTATTAAGCAACACCGAAAGAGTCTCATAGTTACCCTCCGCCGAGGCATAGGAGGCAAATTTGCCCTTAGTCACGTTGTAGCCCGGGTGTACCAGGAGCCGCCCCTCTTCCCTGCCCGAAAACCGAAGGGTAAACTCCATACCCGAGGGTGCCAGGGCAGAAAGCCCCTCTGCGTACCTCACATCACCCCGCTGCCGGTCATAAGTATCGAGACCCAGGATCAGGTCTTCCTTTTCCCAGTCTATGGGGCGCTTTAATTGGAGGATCATCGTCAGATAAGTCTCGTTGGCCTTCAGATCCATTTTCCTGATCAGGCCGGTGCCTGGAACTGTATAGGGGGCCGAGCGGGTTCCCGCCGATTCCATGGCCAGAATGCCATAGTTCTGTTCCGGATCTACGGCGTTGTGCCAAAGAGGATTGCGGTCGAAGGGGATGATGTAAGGCTCTGTGGTCCAGGTCTTCTTTGCCCATTCATCTGCCCATTCAAAAATCAGTCCTCCGGCATAGCCTTCCCGCTTTATGGCAGAAAGCATACGGGCGATCCCTTTTCCCTGGGCTTCTTCCGTCAACCCGCCGTGATTGTACCCGTCAGGGTTAGTATGGGCATTGCCCATCCCGGTAGAGATCCCGAATTCTGCTACCAGAGCCGGATATTTTTTATGGCCTTCCATGAACTCCTGCAGGTACCCCCCATAACGGAAGGTCCCTTTTTCATCGGCGTACTTCGCATAGCTTTCTTCATTGTTCATAAAGTCGGGATAATTGGGATAAATGTGATAGCCTCCGAAAAAACCGGTCTCCAATTCCTTCGTTACCAAAATTTCGTTGATATCCACATCCACCTTGTCGTTATATTCCAGTTCTTTTTTTCCGGCAGCATTGAATTCAGAATCATGCTCTTTGGGATCCAGGGTAGGCCAGCTCACTATGCCTACCGGATGCTGGGAGTTATAGGTGTCCGTCTCGTACTCCAAAGCGTATCCACAGTTCATGGCCAGCCAGGCTTCGCAGGGACTGGCAGAGGGCTTGGTATACAAATACCTTCCCGAATAGGCGTATCCCGGGTTTTTTTCATTGGTGCTGATGACTTCTTCCGGCTCCAGTTCTCTGCCCACCAGATATCCGGCAAGATACGGGGATACATCTGTATTGTAGACTCCAAATGCCCTTCCCGTCCGTTCCGGGATATTGGACCGGCCATGGATGGCATCAATGACATTTCGTATCTCGTCCTTGTAAGCCTTTTCATAATCCGCCGCAAGATAGTCCCCTGCCGCCGGATTTTCTTCCGGCCAGATTTCCTGGTAAAGCAGCAGCGGGTTTTCCGGATGCATCCGGTTGTAGTAGGCAAAAGCGCTGTAAAACTGTGGAGGAAGCAAGGTATATACCCGCACCGAATTGGCGTTCATGTCCCCTATCATAGAGAGCCAGCGATAGTAAAGGCCTTCCTCTTTAGAGAATTCTGTAAACCATTTTCCCGGTACAGAGGTGCCAATATTCACACCTTTGACGAAAAATTCCTGCCACACGCCCTCCTTTTCTACATAAAATGCGGCACCTGAGGTTTTTACACCAAAGGAAAGCTCGCCCTCCGCAAAAAGAGGTTTTTCCGGAGTCTGGCCCCTCTCTTTGACATCGGCCATGATCTTTGTCAAAAGAGGCATATAACTTTTCCAGAAAAACTTATTGTTGTCTCCCTTACTGGCAAAGGGCAAGACTTTTTTAAATGCAGCAAAGCCGTAGTAATTCCACCATTTGTCACTGATGGTGGCATCCGCAAAGTCGCCGGCGCAATAATAGGAAGTATACTGGGTCCCCACAGAACGAATGATAGCGGGAAATTTTTCCGGAAGGCCGTACTCCTGGAAAATCTCCTTGCCCTCCGCAGTCAGGTCAAAGGAATAACTGGCCAGAACTTCTGCCGAAGGATCCTGTTTTGTGAATTCAAACCAATATTCGTAGGGAACAGCGGCCGATGCGCCAAATTCCTCCCGATATTCTTTTTCAAAGGCAAACTCCAGCCCTTTTTTGCCGGTGGCTGTTCCTTTTTTCAACACAAAGACCTTGTCCCCATCCGAAACAAAAACATAGCCTTCCCCGCTGAAGTTCCAGGCTTTTCCTGTGTCGTTTTCGTAACTTTCCACCGTCCAGACCGGAACTTCGACACCCTTGGTCAGGTCTTTGAAATACCTGCCGCTCCAACCCTTCCAGGAAAGATGAAACATTTCCCCCAGCTGCTCTCTGTTTTTCAGATTTGTCGGCGAAGATGCTATGTTGAATTCTCCCACAATGGTATTCCCATGTCCCAGATTCTTTCGAATGCGGCTTAGCTCTTCCTCCTGCAGGCCACCATAAAGCAATTCGGAGCGGGCCCCTTCGATATTCTTTGCAAAATAATCATCCTTGTAAACCCCGTAACTGTCTGCGAGGTAGATCAGGTCGGGATTGGAAGGCGCCGTCGACAAGGCTTTGACTTCCAGCGGTTTTCCTTTTATTGGAATAGCCCCATAATAGGAAGAATCCGCCGAAAGGGGCGCCCGGGTGGTTTCGTCCACTATTTTAAGGCTGTTGATGGCCCAGGTCAGGCCCTTATGCTCCCGGTATTCCGTATTGGGAACTGTTTTATCAACGATCCACACATTCATAGGGGTCTCCGGCATCTTTTCCCAAAGAGCAAAAGGAAGAAAGAAGGCAGCAGCAAATACTCCTGTCACGAGAAAAAGCAACGTATAACAAACAAGGATAAGCATCCTGTGTTTCATAAGACTCCCTCACTTCCCATTTGTTTGGCCGCAAAGCCTTTCCGGACCTGTTTTCCCCATCCATGGGATTTGGAAAACATTTTAAGATATCCAATGACCCGCCACAGACTGAACAACTGCCGAACACCAAAATTTTCTATGACAGCGTAATGCACCAGCTTCAAAACATCCCCATAGCTGAAATAGGCATCGTCCTTTTCGGCAATTCCCAAAGAAGCCACAGAAACCACAACTCCCAGCAAAATGCTGGAGGCGAAAAGCAAAAGGGCGATTTCCCAGTTAAGGATATCCATGAAAAAGGCGATCACAATCATCAGATAACCCTGCACTTCAATCAAGGGGCCTATCATTTCGAACAGAAAAAAATACGGCATGGACAGCATCCCCATTTTCCCATAGCGAGGGTTAAACAGGGTCTTCCGATGAAAATGCAGGATCTCGATAAGGCCTCTGTGCCAGCGGTACCTCTGCCGCCTGAGTGCCCCCAGATCTTCGGGGACCTCGGTCCAGCAATTGGCATTGTAACAATAATCGATCCTGTATTTTAGTTTTTTCTTTCTCATGAGGGCGCAGATTCGCACCACCAGCTCCATATCCTCTCCCACGGTGTCTTTTTTATACTTTTCGTTGCTGGTCAGATACCCGCCCACATCAATGACCCGTTCCTTGCGGAAAAGCCCAAAAGCCCCGGATATGATCAGAAGACCGTTCAGATAAGCCCAGCCCAGCCGCCCTGCCATAAAGGCACGGATATACTCGATAGTCTGAAAACGGGCCAGGTGGTTGTCCGGGATCCGAATCTCCGAGAGATATCCTCTTTGCACGGTGCATCCGTTAACAGGGAACACATTCCCCCCCAGGGCAGGTGTCTCGATGCCTTCATCCAGGGTCTGGGATGCCAGCCGCAGAAGAGCTTCGTCCTCCAACAGCGAATCCGAATCGATGCAGCAGAAATATTCCTTTTGGGAAATGACGATCCCAGCATTGAGAGAATCCGCTTTCCCTCCATTCTCCTTGTCCACCACAAGAAGCTTGGGATAGGAAGGATTTGTATAGACTCCACGGATGGGTTCTGTATTCAGCTTTTTTTCATAATTGTAGTCGATGCGCTTCAGGTCAAAATATTCCACCAAAGTACCCAAAGTGTTATCTGCGGAACCGTCATTGACAAAGATCACCTCGTAATCCGGATAGCTCAGATTGAGAAGAGAATTGGCGCTTTCGATGATAACCGCTTCTTCATTGTAAGCCGGAGCAATGATGGAGACACCGGGGAGCATCCGACGGCGAAAAAGCATCCTGCGATTTTTGCAGCTCCAAAGCTTGATCTGCCGGGACACATTGAGCCTGGAAAAAAACAGCAACACCAGGTAGATCATATTGATAGCCACGGAATACAGAACCAAAAAATAGTTGTAATCTATCACATATTGCTTTAGGTGAAACAGCAAAGGCCAGTCCAGCATCGTAGGCAAGTTGATGAGGAGATAGGCTATGGGAAAGAAGATCAAGGTCGCCACAAGAAGCGTATACAGGACTCGCACGAACACCGGATCCCGTTCCCGGGGTTTTTGCGCCAGCAGCCTTTCGCAGCGGATGAGACCGGCTTTTTTCAGGAGCCGGTCATGAAGGTAGGTGCAAAATTCCTTTTCTATGGTTTCGCTTCCCGGTTTTCCGCAAACGCTTTCCGTGACAAGGGAAAGAAGGATGTTTTCCATTTCAATGTCCTTGTTCTTATTCAAAAACCCTATCATTTCGCTGGTCTTGCCAAGGCGCAACAGCTGACGGATGATCCCAGAAGCCTCTTCCCTCTCGGGAGAAGTGAGCTTCATGATAAAATATTCGATCCGACCGGAAAGTGCTTCCGCCAGCTGTTCCCGAACGGAAGGATCCTTTTCCATACGAAATGCCTCTACTGTCATGGGAATATACCGGGGATCCCTTGCAATCAGTGAGCTCAAAGCAGAAAGGGCATTTTTGCAGACCAGGGGATCAGAAAGCAGTCCTTTCAGTATAAAAAAACTTTCTTTCGAATCTACATTGCCCAAGGCCCGCACTGCCGCCTTGCGAACGGAGGGGAAAGCATGCTGGCGGTATTCCTCTCCGGCCAAATCATAGAAATAGAATATGGCAGCCGCTTCTGCGGCTTTTTGTGTCAGCCGCTCGTCCCGGCACTCTTTCAGTAAACGGAAAAGATATTCCTTCAATTCTGCGGAAATATACACGGAAGCGACATCGATCAACAGTTCCCTGATTTCTTCCTCTTCCCGTGGAAGAAGGGGCGCAATATAGGGGTCGAGCTTGCTTCCGAATTCTGCGATGAGCATATTCACTTTGGTCCGGTACCAACGGTGGGCTCCTAAAAGGGAATCCACCAAAAAAGGGACTGATCTTTCATGCCCAATATCCGTAAGGGCGTTGGCCATGTAAAGCTTTACGGGAAAACGCCGTTCTCTTTGCAGAGCCTTTTCCAATGCGATCCTTGCTTCCTCTGTACCGATGATCCCCAATTCCACTGCGGCCCGGGTCCTGCGAATACGAAAGGGGGAGGACAGGGCACGGCAAGTTCCGGCAAGTCCTCTGCGGGGCTTTGCCGAAGCTGCCCGATACTCCTTTTCCTGCTGCCTTTTCAGCACGCCTTTTGCCTTGTTGAGAAAAAGCCGGAAAAAAAGCACCAGATCAACAAGTACAAGGAGCAGGATCCCGATGAGAACGATCTCAATCTCTATCTTCACTTCGACCGCCCTCCCGAATCTTTTTTTGTATGATCCCCAAAACTTCTGTCATCATATAGGGCTTTTGGAAATAATGTTCGATATCCAGACTTAGGGCCCTCTTTACGGAATCCTCATTTTTCAAACTGGATAAAACCAGAAAAGGGATGTTTCGGGTGGATGCCTGCAGCCGAATTTTTTCGCAAAGCAAAAACCCGTCCATTTTGGGCAGGATCGCCTCAGAAAGGATCAGATCCGGCAGCTCCCGTTCCACCAGTTCCAGGGCTTCCTCCCCATCATTCGCAGAGATCACAGCGTACTTGAGATTGGTAAGAAAACTCCTAAGGACCTCCCGGTTTGCTCCGTCGTTGTCCGCAATGAGAATTTTTCCCTCTCTGTCACCGGCAGCATCGACCTCCGATTCAAAAACCACCATGTCGCCCCCCTTACCTTTAGCAAGGCGAAGACGCTCCGCCGTGACCCGGTATATGGTTTGGGCGATTCCCTTTTCATCTTTCAGTTTGCCACATTCCTGGAGGCTGGCAAGACCCACAGATACCGTTACCGGCTCCAGAAATTTTTTTGAAACTCTGACTTCATTGCGGATCCTTTCGCACAGCTCCAGGGCCGTTTCCTTCTTCGTTGCCGGAAAAAAGCAGGCCAAAGCCCAGCCATCCAGACGGAACATCAGATCCCGGTCATCTTTTTCTTCATTCAGGAGATAGACGATCCCCTTCAACACGTTTTCCGCTTCCGCATCTCCATACAGATACTTGATCCTCGGCACATTATCAATGCCCACAAAGGCAAGGCATTTGCTTTCTTCTTCCCCGTTCTTTGCAGATAAGCGGTCTGACAGTTTTACCTCTGCCGCCCCAAAAGTGCTTTCTTCCAACTCGGTTTTTAAATATTCCCGGAAGAACGTTTCATTATGGAGCCCTGTGACCGGACAAGTGGTGATCCGCCCCTGGGTCTGTTCGATGTTGCGCTCCAAACGATCGTTGATTTCCTTCAGTTCCTCCAACTCCTGTCGAAGCAAAAGGGTCTGCTGCTGTATGCTCCGGATCTCGGAAGAAAAAATCCCCGGAAAAGGCATCTCATATTCCTGAGAAAGACTTCTCACCAGTGGCTCAATGACCAGAAGCCAGTTTGAGCCTTTCTTTAAATAAATATTTTCAAACAGTTTTTCCCACAGTTCCATGCCCCCATATGTGAAGTCCACGATCTCAAAATCCGGCCCTTTTGTCTCTATGGACAAACCTTCCAGGGCCTCGCCCAGTTCCTCCGCTCCATAAGTCGCTGCCAACCGTTTGAGGACCATGCTGCAGATCCCCGCATAGCCTCCGGCTTTTTTGATGTTTTTCTTTACGGGATTGAGAAAAACCCCACACTCCAGGTCCCGAAGGACCTTGATATGTGTTTTCACATTATCCTTGATAATAGAGCCGTGCTGAGGTGCGATCATGCGAATATCCAAAAGAAGAAGGGTCTCCATGACCGGACGCAGCACATCGTTGGAAGGCATATAATGTTCGTGAAAGGTCTTCATCTTTTCGATGTAGTCCTCTTCTGCATAAAAATCAAAATGATTGGAAAAAGCCCCGAACAGATCACTGCTGAAAAGGATCCCGCTTTTTTTGTCCAGAGTCGTGATGGCTCCGGGAAAATGCAAATAGGGGGTCGGAATGAAAATAAGCTCCCGTCCGGAAGAAAGCTCCAGGCGATAGTCGTGTTCATGAACCAGATAGTAAGGCGAGCTGAGACCATAGTAACGAATAATGGTCTGGGTCCGCCAATGGGTAACGATGGTAAAGCGCCCACCGGCTTTTTCGAAAAGCGGGACACCGGAGCAGAAATCCGGATCCTGGTGGTGCAGCACTACATAACGGATCTTCTCCAAGGGGATCAATGCCGTCACATTTTGAAGGACAGCTTCAAAATCCAGAACGGAGCCCGGATCGAACAAAACACCCTCTCCCTGATCCACCAGCAGGTAAGGGTTGCATTGCAGCCCCCCCAAATTCTCACTGGAACCCACCCAATAAACGCCATCGGCCAACTGGACGTGACCAGCAGCCCCCATCTCCTTTGTCTCTCTGTCCCGCTCCACGAAAACCCCTCACTTCCAGGCTTTTGCCTTCCCTTTTATGCAATAAAAATCTCCCAATCAAAGAATTTTGTTTTCCCCTTGATGGAAAATATTGAAATCATTATGTGGTTTATACCACATTTTTGACTTTCGTACCACATTTGCCGCAGGTTTTTTCAAAGCAATTTTGTGATTTCCCAGGCTGGCTTGCGCCTGTTTTCTGTGCGGGCTTTCGGTTTCCATTTTATTCCATTTTTATCTAATTCCCTTGTCTTCCCGAGAAAAATGTATAACTCTTCCCCCCGCCACCAAACCTATAAAAATGACACTTTGAAACCTCTTGCACTGCAACGGATTCCGGTGTCAGAAAAATGGGTGTCTTCTGTGCCACATAGAAATGGCAAAAAGTTATCTAATTCGGCCTTTTCGGGAAGTTAAATGTATAATTTTTCGCCATTCTTTATACATTTCCCCCCAAAGCGGGGTGTTTTTAGATAACTTTAGTCAAAAAACGAAGTTTTGCAGCCAATTTCAGGCCATTTCTTCGCCAAATTATACATTTCATTTGCGAAATGAGCGTTTTTAGATAACTTTTCCACTTTTAGCCTATTTCCCGTCCGATTTGGGCGCAGCGGCAGTTGTATGGATTCCTTTTTTGATTTGCACAAGAGTTTTGCCGACGTTTTTTGCGGCGGCGGCCAGATCCTCATATTCCGGCTTTTCTTTGGTGATCCCGTAGCCGGTACCGGTTTTGATGCGGACCCTGCCAAAGGGCGTCTCTTCTTCTCTTATTGTCCTATCCAGGGTGTAGCGTTGGCAATCTTTGCGCCGCAGCCCGAAGGTGCTGGTATGCAAAAGGATCAGCCGGGCCAACCGATCCGCATCTTCCAAGGCACAGATGCAGGTGAGCAGAACACCGGGGCGGTTTTTCTTCATCTGGATGGGCTGAGTGAAAACATCCAGGGCCCCTTCTTCAAATAAAAGCTGTGTGGCAAAAGCCAGCGCTTCTCCCGTCATGTCGTCGAGATTGCAGGAAAGCTCCGTCACCTTGCCGTTGGGCCCTGACAGGGATTCCCCCTCGGCAGGGCGCTCTGCCGAAGCCTCGCCCAAAGGTGTTTCCCTTGCAGGAGCTTCTCCCAAAAGGGCTCTTACGCAATTGACTGCGGAAAAATCTTTTTTCCCCATACCATAACCGATGCCCTGAAGCTTCATGGGGGGCATCTCCCCGAATCCCCCTGCGAAATGCCGGAGCAGCGCTGCTCCGGTGGGGGTGCAAAGTTCGCCCCTTATTGTACCGCCGTAAATGGGAACTCCAGATAGGATTTTTGCTGTGGCGGGAGCAGGAACAGGCAACACGCCGTGGGCACACTGCACCTGACCAAAGCCCACATGGACCGGAGATGCCAGGATCCTGTCCGGCGCCAGTTCTTCCATAAGCAGACAAACCCCTACGATGTCTGCCACAGCATCCATAGTTCCCACTTCATGAAAATGGATCTGGGTCACCGGTTTTCCGTGGACGAAGGATTCCGCCTCGGCAATCAAACGATAGACGGCCAGCGCATCCTCTTTGACTTTTTCGGAAACGACAAGGCTGCGAATCAGGTTTTCGATCTCTTCCATCCCCCGGTGCTGGTGTGAGGCCCCAGAGTCATGGTCATGTGTATGAGCGTGTCCATCATGATGGTGATGGTCGTGGTGGAAATGTTCATCATGATGATGGTGATGGTGGGAATGCTCCTCTTCGCCGCCCACCGTGACACGGATCTGCGTCCCGCCGATGCCCATTTTTTCCACACGATGCTTTTCAAAACGCACACCGGAGATCCCCAGACCATTCATGGTTTCCACAAATTTTTCGGGTTGGGGATGCAGTTCGGACAGGGCGCTCATCAGCATATCCCCCGCCGCCCCCATATGGCATTCCAAATACAATATCTTCATTTTGCTTCCCCCATATTATGTATGCGATGGGCCAGGAATCCGGCTCCAAAGCCGTTGTCGATGTTTACTACGCTGACCCCGCTGGCGCAGGAATTCAGCATGGACAGCAATGCGGCAACGCCCCCAAAGCTGGCTCCATAGCCCACGCTGGTGGGAACGGCGATGACGGGGCAGTCCACCAGACCGCCGATAACGCTGGCCAGGGCTCCTTCCATTCCTGCCACGGCAATAACTACTCTGGCCTCTGAAAGCTCCGTCAGATGATCCAGCAGGCGGTGGAGTCCCGAAACTCCCACATCATACAGGCGGATGACCTGGTTTCCCAGGACCTCTGCCGTCAGTGCAGCTTCCTCCGCTACAGGAAGATCACTGGTGCCTCCCGAGGCCACGACGATACTGCCCTTTCCCGGGGTCCCGTTCTTTCGGTTCACCACAGCCATTTTCGGCAGCAGATGGTACTCCAGCGGATGGGCTTTTCCCACCAGTTCCGCATCTTCCGGGGACAACCGTGAAATCAGAATGTTCTCGCTTCCGCCCTGCAGCATGGCCCCTACAATGCCGATGATCTGTTCCGGGGTCTTGTTCTGCCCGAAAATCACCTCTCCCACTCCCTGGCGCATCCGGCGGTGATGATCCACCTTGGCATATCCCAAGTCCTCGTAGGGGGCCTGTTTGAAACGGAGCAATGCTTCTTCGGGAGAAGTCTTTCCTGCTTTTACTTCATAGAGAAGTTCCAGAGAGTGATTTTTGTCCATTCTTATCCTCCTTTGTCAAACCTCTTTCTTTGCAACATTCATCGTTTATCGTCATTATACATTTTAACCATGTCAAACTTCAGTGGATCCTGTTAACCCTATTTTCTGGGCCGCAAATCCAGAAGCACTTCTGAAAACCAAGGTGCAAGTCCCTCACAGACTTCCTCTTTTTTCTTGAAAGCCAGGGCAAACTGCTTTTCCGTAATTTCCAGCTTTGCAGCGTCAAGATGGGCCAACAGGCGTATCCGAAAATCCGAAAAGCCCATGCCAAAAAGCACTTCCTCGCCCTTTTCCACTCGCAGCAGATCTTCTATTCTGATCTCCGTGCCACAAGGGATCCTGGTTGCCAGGCAGGCATAAGCAGGTTTGTTCCAGGTGGAAAGGCCTGCCTCTTTGGATCTTTGGCGGATCTCCTCTTTCGTCAGACTGCATTCCCGTAAAGGAGAACGCACCCCCAGCTCCGCTGCCGCAAGCATCCCCGGCCGGTCAGAGGCTTCATCGGAAGCATTGCTGCCGTCCAAAAGAAGAGCATACCCCTCTTTTTGCGCCGCATCCCGAATCATGGAAAAAAGCTTCTTCTTGCAGAAATAACAGCGATCCTCATTGTTTTCAGCGATCTGTGAATCCCCGAGCACATCCGCCTTCAATATGGTCAGGGGCACGGAAAGTTTCCGGGCCATGTCTTCGGCATCTCGAATTTCAAAACGAGGCTGAAAGACGCTGTCGATGCAATAGGCCTTCACCTGACACCCATTTTTTGCCGCCTCATAGAGAAGATAGCTGGAATCCACCCCTCCGGAAAAGGCAATGGCAACTTTTCTATTTTTAAGAAAAAATTCTTCTATGGTCATTTTTTAATACACTTCCCTTTGGTCCCGGCAAGAGAAAGAGGCAACTCCAGCCCGCAGCTTTGGAGAAGGTTCTCATCCCTCAGTAGTTCTTCTCCTTTTCCATCGGCAAGGATCCGGCCCGCCTTCAGCAAAATCACCCGGGGACAAAGCTCCAGGGCCAGATCCAGATCATGGGTGGCAATGAGCTTGGTCTGGGGCAGCCCGGAAAGAAGTCGGATAAGATTTCGCCGATTTGCCGGATCGAGAAAAGAGGAAGGCTCATCCAGAAGCATGATGGAAGGTTCCATCACCAGTACCGTGGCAATGGCCGCAAGACGTTTTTCCCCACCGGAAAGCTTTTGAGCCGTTTTTTCCTGCAATCCCTCCATGCCCAGGCGAGAAAGGACTTCCTCTATCCTTTTTTGGGTTTCTTCCTTTTGGATGCCATAATTTGCGGGGCCAAACTCCAGATCCTCCCGAATGGTCGCCATAAAAAGCTGATCATCAGGGTTTTGAAAAACCAAGCCCAGTTCCCGACGGATCAGAGAAAGATTTTTTTTCACACAGGAAATCCCCCTGATAAAAAGAGCCCCCTCCGGAGCAGTCAGCACCCCCGCAAGACCCAACAAAAGAGTTGACTTTCCGGCACCGTTGGCCCCGATAAGAGCTGTGTCCTCTCCTTCCTCCAGGGAGAAAGTGATGTCATTTATGGAAACCGTCCCATCGGGATAGGTCAGAGTAAGATTTTGGGCCTGGATCAATCAGATTTCCTCCCATACTGTTTTGTTTAAACGAAAATGCCCCCCAAAAGGAGCGGGAAATTCACAAGGCGAAAGAAAGTAAATACCCCCGGAACTGCACTGATAAACAGAAGATCACCGGGTTTCAGGGGCGTGGAGTTGCAATATCCGAACTCCCCTGCAAAACCTCTGCACACCATGGCCCGATAGACCCTTTCTGCCCGGGAGATGCTGCGAAGAAGAAGATTTCCCAAGAAAGGCCCGGCATCTCGCATTCGAATGCCTTTTTCCCCCGGTGCCCGAAGAAGATAGGCGGTATACATGGTGACGCCTTCTTCCCACAAGAGTCCTAAGTAACGGCAGGTCAGCACGACGAGATCCACAAGAACTCCGGGGAATTTCATCCCCTTCGCCTCCCGGGACAATTCACCCAAGGGAGTGGTGGCCGCCAAAAGAAGAACTGCCATCACGGAAAGGCCTGCTTTTTCTATGATAGACAGGCAGGCCTGCATCCCGGAAGTAACAGGCACTCCCCAAAGGAAAAACAGCGTTGTTCTGTCAAAAAGCAGGTTGGAAATCCCGCCCAAGGCCACGAAGGGAAGTGCCGGAAGCAATCGCCGAAAAAGGGGCTTCCAGGGAGTTTCAGAAACAGGAATGAGGATGGCCGGATAAAGGAAGAATGAAACCAATCCCAGAACTTCTGTCCGGGGAAAAGAAACCACCGCCACCAGATAGCAAAAAGTCACCACAATCTTTGCCCGAGGGTGCAGACAATGGAGGGCTGATGTTCCCTGGGCCAGGCGTTCCATCAGATATATTTCTCTGCCCACTTTTTGAATACTGCTCATGCTGCTTTGTTTTTCGCTTTTTTCTTCATGGCCGAAATCACCAATCCGCAGGAAATTGCGACTCCAAAAGTAAGGGCTCCGCCGACGAGTCCCGCTGCGCTGGTGCCTGGAACGGCACTTCTCCCAACCTCTTGCGGAAAGTCATAATCCGGAAGCAAAGCTGTGGTTTTCTGAAGGAAAGCTGCCGCAGAATGAATCACTCCACGGGCTTCCAGTTCCGAACTCCCGGTTACTGCCTCAACGGACCATTCCAGACCATCAGGATAGCCTGAAGCATACAGGGAAAGTCCCCCTGCAGTGACCAACGTCAGAACACCAAGAATCAAAAGTACTTTTTTCATAGGTACAGCTGGTATTTTTGTCCCTGCTGCAGCGCTTTCCAACAATTCCGGGCGTACCGCAAAAACAAAGTGCAGCACCGCCGCAGTGACGATCCCCTCTACCAGGCCGATGGCCAGATGGATGGGCTGCATGAATGCAAGGAAAGTGGCAAAAGGCAATGCGGTGATCCCCGAAGCCAGAGTTTCCACCACCACGGCAAAGGCCCCCAGTTGGAGCCCAAGCACCACTCCCAAAATGGATGGGGCGGTAAGGCGACGCACTCCGAAAGACCTTCCCATCAAAGGTTTGAAAAGCAAGGGATATACCAGTAGGCATGGAATCAATCCCATATTAAATACATTGCAGCCAAGGGCCAGCAGACCACCATCCGCAAACAGCAGACATTGTATGATGAGGACTGCCGTAATAGTCAGGAACGCAGGACCGCCTCCCAGAACTGCGGCCAGCAGGATCCCTCCTCCGATATGTCCCGAAGACCCGGTTGCGGGAATGGTAAAATTGATCATCTGCGCCGCAAACACAAAAGCCCCCATGACACCCATCACCGGGATCTTCTTCTCGTCCAGCTCTTCTTTTTTTATCTTTGCCGCTGCATAAACCACCGCTCCGGCGCTTACTGCGCACATGGAAACTCCCACTGCCGGGGAGAGCAAGGCATCCGCCATATGCATAACACTACCTCCTAACATATCAGGAAAACATCCCCGATAACAAAAAAACACAAAAACACCAGCCCTGATTCTTCAGAGCCAATGCCTTCGTGGCATTCTTTTCTTTTTCCACTATATCCGGATTTTACACGACTGTCAATCTCGAAAGAATCCTTGCTTTTTACCTTTATATACTATACAATTAAGTGTCATCGTGTCTTTTTTGATTTGGTCTTTTATCTCACGGTAAAATCGAATTTAAACAGCATCAAAGCGAATACGAAAAAGTTATCATATATATTTGTTTGCCCGAAAAGTGGGTAGCAAACGGAAGGAATTTATGGAAAATCTGATTTTTAATGAGTTAAATCTATCTGCCGAAGTACAGAAGGGCCTCAGCGCCATGGGATTTGAAGAAGCCACTCCCATCCAGTCTTTGGCCATCCCCCACGTCCTTTCCGGTCGTGACATTCTGGGACAGGCCCAGACCGGGACAGGAAAGACCTGCGCTTTTGGTATCCCTGCTATCGAACGGATCGACCCCGCCATTTCCGGCGTGCAGGTGGTGATCCTTTGCCCTACAAGAGAACTGGCCATCCAGGTCTCCGAGGAACTGAAAAATGTTTGCAAGTACAAAAAGGGCATCAAGATTCTGCCCATTTACGGTGGGCAGTCCATCGACCGCCAGATCCTGGCTTTGAAAAACAAGCCTCAGATCATAGTGGGCACACCGGGTCGTGTCATGGATCACATGAGGCGGCATACTCTTAAATTTGGAAGTCTCAAAATGCTCATCCTGGATGAAGCAGACGAAATGCTCAATATGGGTTTTCGGGAAGACATTGACATCATCATCCAGGACCTGCCAGAAGATCGGCAGACCCTCTTGTTTTCTGCCACCCTGTCCAAAGAGATCAAAGAAATCGCCAAGCTCTACCAGAAAGATCCTGAGCAAATCGTAACGGTACACAAAGAACTCACCATTCCCAGCATTGAACAATTCTATCTGGAAGTCCGGGAATCTTCCAAGCTGGAGCTTCTTTGCCGTCTCATTGATGCCAAAAATGTCAAGCTGGGCCTTGTTTTCTGCAACACGAAAAAGCGGGTGGATGAAGTCACCAGTGCACTGCAGACCAGAGGTTATTCCGCAGAGTCCCTCCACGGAGACATGAAGCAAACTGAACGAAATCGCGTCATGACAAAATTCCGCAAGGGAACCATTGACATTCTGGTCGCCACCGACGTGGCCGCCAGAGGCATCGACGTCAACGATATCGAAGCTGTTTTCAACTACGACATCCCCAGTGATGAAGAATATTATGTCCACCGAATCGGAAGAACAGGAAGAGCCGGACGCAAAGGCGTCTCCTATTCCTTCATTTTTGGCCGGGACATTTACAAGCTCAAGGAAATCGAGCGCTATACAAAATCCAAGATCCTCCGCATCCAGCCCCCTTCTATTTCAGATGTAGAGGAACAAAAGCTGGAGGCTGCTGTAAGCGAAGTTCTTGAGCTGTTGGAAGAGAACAAACATCAGAAATACACCAAAGTCATCGAGAGGATCCTGGCCGAAGCCGACAATGCCACCAGCATCGACATCGCCGCTGTCCTCTTCAAACTGGCTTTTGACGAACTGGATCGCAGCTACGAGCATTCGGATCTGGACGATTACAGCACCCAGTACCGGAAGGCCGATATGGCCCGCCTGTTCCTGAGTGTAGGCAGCATGGACGGCATCCAGCCCGGAAACATCGTTTCCACCATTGCCTCCAAGTCCTCCCTTACAGGAAAAATGATCGGCTCCATCGACATCCACAAGCAGTTCACTTTTGTGGAGATTCCCGGAGATCGGGCGATGGAAGTGGTTTCTGCTCTCAGCGACTTCACTTTCCGCGGACGCAGAGTCTCTGCGGAGCTTGCAGAAAAGCGGGAACGCGGAAACTCCGGAGGTGGAAAAAGCCGTTCCGGAAGTGGCTCTCGCAAGCCGAAAAGATAGGGATTTATCAAAAAGACCCTGCACCGCAAAGTGGATGCAGGGTCTTTTTCTATCATAGTTAAAGGGCCTTTGATTCAGGAATAATGCCGCCGCCGTCGAGGACGATGGATGCTCCCGTAATAAAGCTGGCTTCATCGCTGGCAAGATACGCCGCCAAGTGACCCACATCTTCCGGCGTTCCAAGACGGCCCACCGGCACTCCCGCTTCGAGAAGACTGATAAAATGTGCCGGATCCTCCGGTTCCTGTTCTCTTGCATATTTTTCGATCATAGGTGTCAAAATGCACCCGGGGCAAATCATGTTGGAAGTGATCCCGTTCCCTGCAAATTCCACCGCAAGGCTTTTTCCAAAGCCGATGAGAGCCGCTTTGCTCATGGCATAGGCGGTGTCCCCGCCGTCGGTTACATAATCTCCTGTTACAGAAGAGAGGGTGATGATCCTGCCGTATCCGGCCTGCACCATATACGGCAAAACGCATTGGGTGGCGTACCAGGCACCTTTTACGTTGATATCCATCTGCGCATTCATGATTTCATCGCTGGTCTCCAGAAATGGCATGCACTCCATGATTCCGGCGTTGTTCACAAGGATATCGATCTTTCCGTATGTGGCGATGGTTTCCTCCACGGCCGCTTTCACCGC
>Ga0302242_1000807_pt1 | contig 27226 bp, 22 predicted proteins | sample AAG_UR_Lys_MG_FD_193510 | JGI IMG/M metagenome (GOLD analysis project Ga0302242, IMG submission 193510) | Enriched activated sludge microbial communities from anaerobic digester in WTTP, New Holstein, Wisconsin, United States - AAG_UR_Lys | ecosystem: Engineered > Bioreactor > Anaerobic >...
AATCCGATATCTCCAGTGCTGTTATTGACAAATAGTTTGGCTTTACTTACTTCACCTCCAGATATCAGAATCCCATGTGGTGACATCTCTGAGTAAATATGGCTCTTGCCCGTTCCTTTTGCACCCAGTTCAATCACGTTATAATTGTTCTCGCAAAAAGGAATCAAACGAGCCAACTGAATGAGTTTTGAGCGGAAGGTGAACTCTTGCGGATTAAGACCAATGGATTGCATCAACAGGTCGATCCATTCATCGGTGCTGAAGTATTTGCGGATTTCCTTGTATTCATCCACATCCACATTTGCTATCTGTATTGGTTTCAGACTTTCAATAATCCAAGGCGTAGAATCTCTTTCTTCGGATGGTTGATACCCCATCGTGACTAAGCACCAAACTCCACCCGATAACAATTTCTGATTCTGTTTTACGATCCCTTCACTTATCGGCACTTTGCTAAGACCGAGATTGGCGAACGAAGTTTCGTACATATCTCGCTTATCATTCAACCGAACCAATACTTTATCGATAATTCGGTGCGACTTGGTTTCCCTTATGGTTGCTTTGATCAATTGCGCTTCATCCCGGTGGACGAAATGTTTTGCGATAATGCTTTTGACTGTCTCTACCCCTTGGGCAATGGTTGGTTCATCATCAGTGGCACAATACTGTCCAAGCAGGTATTCCAGAACGTATGTTGGTACAATGGCGTTACCTTTCACCAGTTTGGTCAGGTCTTTTCTGACCACCTTGCCAGCGAAATGCTGATTTATTTTTTGATCCAGTTCATTCATATTACATCTCGTCAAAATCGTTCGTAAATGAAATATTCAATGTGTAGGAGTATTCTTTGTATGTTTTCCATTTGCTTGATCCTTCCACGGGTTCTTCCAGTAGCAACTTCACCCTTTGATTCTTATATGTTCCGCTTGCCTTTGAACTCAGATGGAAATGATACTTCACTTCCCGCATTCTTTCAGCACCTTCAGCAATATCAAAATTATATGAGAACTGGTCACTGAGTACTTCGCCATCTTCGGAGTAAATGGCACTACGAATCTGCCGTGATAAAACTTTTTCGCTTACAAGATCAGTCTGTAGGAAAGAAACTGCAAGAATGTTGGTTGTTATCTTATCAGTTGATTTGATTATATCCACATCCACCTGTTTTGTCGTGTCCAGACGTGTTTTTGTGACTTTTAAGAGGGGGATCACGATTTCCTGAAGCGATGCTCCACCATGAACATATCGTGATCCTGCGCCCTTAACTCGAATTCTATTGATCGATTTTGGGATCAACACTTCCGCATCCCCGGCAAGATTGAGTTGGTCTGCAGTAAAATGTTTGGTACTTGCATCGCCTTTCAGGTTCTTCCCGATAACGTACCGTCTTGATTCTTTCCATATTTCACCCTTGACTTCACCTATAGAAAAATCACTATCTACCAATTCATTATTTTGATATAAAAAGCCGTGATCAGCCGTAATGAACATGTTAGTGCCATTCATATTTGCGATCTTTTTAATCACATCCATCAGGAAGTCCAGTTCCTGTTCCACTGCTTCAAATACCTTATCTTCTGAAGTTTTATCATCACCAACTTTATCAATGCGGTTGTGGTAGATATATATCAAATCGTACTGTTTCACAAATTCACGTCCATCTGTGGCTGAATTCATTTTCATGAATTCTTCAGCACCTATTGCTGTGGCTCTGACACCAGCCATTTGTTCCAGTATCTTGGTTCTTCCCTGCACACCTTGGGTAGAATTACCGTTGATAAGAATGTTTTCACTCTCTGGCTGGAATGACATATTTGCATTTGGTAGCAATGCTGCCATTCCCAATTGAGTGTAAGACGGCAATGTGGAAACCATATATTCAAGTTCACCTTCAAAACGCTTTTCGGTCTGGATTTTCTGCAAATACTCCCATCCACATTCATAGCGTAATGCATCCGAGATAATGATGAAAAGTCTTTGTCCCTTTGTGATAACTGGTTTTATATGGTCATTGAAGAACCTGTGCTGTGCTGTTGTTGGAAGATTGTGCCACTTATCTGCAGCATCAATAACCTTTTGCCACTTGTTCCCGTAATTAAGTAACCAATCATTGCAATATACCTTCTCCACTTGATCGGTTAGTGGCTGCAACACTTTGTTTTGTTTTGCCTTGCGGTAATGTGCAATGTATTTTCTATAGAAATTGTCAATTTTATATAAGTTCTGAACATAAGACTGGATACCCTCGATAAAAGATTCAACTTTTGCCTTGTCGGTTTTCCTGACAGCAGTGATCATCTGCATTCCATTCACCAGACATGCATAAAAGTCTTCATAATCGGGATACCAGTATTTGTTTTCTCTTTGTTTTATGAGTTGATTCAGCCTGTCATTGGATATCGCTTCATCACAAATTAGTTGGGCGAGTTCCGATATGATTCGCTTATCGATCAATTCGAAAAGATCGTCCTGAATAATATCCTCAACTCTGATCTTGTTTAAGGATGATTCTAATTTTATATCCTCAGCGATCTTATTTGATAATTTTCTATAAGCCTGTTTGTACGATATGGAATCCTGCCACATTCCAATAAGTATCTTCGATTCTTTCGCAATACTTGTTCTCTTTCCGAAGGAGATATTGCTATTAAAAACTTCAAGCAGGAAATCATATATGGTGGGTGTTTCATTGGCATAACCATATTTCCGGGCAATCTCTTTCCAGTAAAAGTTTTTCAGGTTATATCGCTCCAGTTCCCTGTCATATCGTTCGTTACCGTCATTGAAAGCAGAAGCGTGAATCTGAAGAAATGAAATAAGACTAACATTTTCAGTATTAAACAATACAGCGAGCATCTTGTATCGAATGGCTTGGTAGTCATCATCCTTACCAAGAAGTGCCTTCAGATACGCCCTTCGTTCTTTGTTTTTAAAGAATTCGATGTGTTCAGCAATCAGGTTAGTGAAGTCATAATCAAGTTCCAGTTCTTGCGCAAACATCGCCTCTTGTCGTGTCTGAAACACATAATGAGCAAGTTCGATGTCCAACAACCAGTTATCAGTATTATTCGGTTTTATTTGCGGGAAATAGAGCAAGAACTTAGAGCACGGTTTTTCTTTAATTGCAAGGTGCTTTACGTAAAACTCGTTGTTCTTTACTATAATCTTTTCTACACCAGTCAAGACCAACTCATCGAACTCATCTTTCAATTGTTCGGCTTCATCGTACCAGAAGATGATTCGATGCTTGTCGAATAATTTCGATATTGCTTCTTCAATCTTGCTCATCTTATTTGGCTTGTATCAATCCAATCAAACTGCTTTACCTTCTTCTTTGTAGCTGGGTCATTCAAACCATGAACCTCTTTTACTGCTTTACCGAACTTGTTATAGTTTACCAGCACACCATCATCCAAATCAATTTCAATTCGTTCTGTTGCCAGTGGGTACAGAATATCCCTTTCATATTCATGCAGTTCAACCAGCATCTTTTGGATGTTATCACTTTCTTTAATGGCTTTGGATTTGTCTGATGCAGAACCAGTAGCCTGTACATGTTGAAGATGTTCCTTGCGTGTGTTTAATTTGCCGATAAATTCTTTCAGGTACTTGTTTAAAATGTTGCTGACCGTATTTGGTGTGTATCTGTGCATATAAATCAACACGTTGAATGAACCTTTAGGTGATGAGAACATCCAGTAAATCGGACGTCTTTTATAGCGTTTAATATGGTCAGGATAAAAATCTTTGATGAAATATTTCCGAATGTCTTTACCAATCTGTTCCTCAATAAAGGCAAGATTTTTATTGAAATTTTTTTCTCCAAATGTGACTTTCAAAAACTTATAAAATTTACTTACAATATCATCTTCAAACCATGCATCATCAAGTATGGGGATGATGTTATCACCATCTGGCATGAATGTACAATCGGTCTTGTTTTTTTCGATTTTCAACAAGTAGTCCTCCAATGTCTCTCCTTGATTTGCAAGTATAAATCCCCCTTTATCCAAACTAAATCTACCAAAAAAACAGCCTACTGCAATACTTAAATATTGGATTATAATTTCACTGTTATTAATAGGCAAATCAATTTCATTGTAATTTTCTACTTCATTATTTGCTGTACTCCGAATGAGTTTTTTATTTAGACCTGACAACACTATTTTATCAACTTCATCTTGCAAAATATGAACGTCTTTTAATGATATTTGAGATGATATTTCATCTGATAACTGGTATTGGTCAATTAACATTCTGTTGAGTATTTCTTCTTGCTGGTGTAAGGAAAAAAACTTTGATTGCCAAAAGAATTTATGGCTGTCAACAGCATCTTCTAATGTTAAATTTTCATCGAAAGCCTGTTTAATTAATTCATGTTTCTCAAACTCCCATGAAACTTCTTTTGAATCCCAGTCTTTTTTTGTAATCTCAACGCAACTCTTTACTAATTCAATTATTTTATTGACCTCATCCTCCTTAACTACTGGTATAACCTTTAAATCCCCAACCTGAGTGACCATTGTTGGATTAGTTAGGTCAGTAAGAAATGGCGTTAAATTTGAATTTAGTAATCCTAAAAAGAAATAGATAAGTTCAAAATCGAACCGTTCTTCATCAATAAATATACTACTTCCCTGTACGTCAAATATATGACCATAGTTCTTTAGTCTTAATGATATTTTTCCTGTAAGATTGAAAGTTAAACCTCTTCGGAAGTAGTATTCAGGATTCCTAATAACGGAGCGAGGAAATTTCTTTATCTCTTCACCATTATTAAGCCAATTTATTACAAAATATTCATTTCCATAAAACTTTTTATAACCACCACCTTTATCATATGGCAACCACTTTGATTTGTTATCGTAACATTGCAAATTCGCTTTAAAAGAAGATAATGAAATCTCCCAATGATATCTTATGAATCTATCATTACTGCTCGATGCCAGACCTTGTTTTACACTTAAAAAATCATCTAATGATGATGATTGCGAAAATCTTTTTATAGCGTTACTATTTAGTTTAAACGCAAAAGGCTTCTGTTTTAATTTCATGAACTCCTTCAAATAAACATATCGCCTTTTGGCTACCGAAAGCATTTTTGCTTTATTTGTATAAGAGACCAAATCAATGAATAATGAAGTTAAATCAGATTTTCTTTTTCTTATTAGAAAAGCACATGACTTGACAACTTCTCCCGAGATAGTCTCAAAAACACCACTGCCAAGAATTAAAGCATTTAAGAGTTCGTATTCTTTTACAAAAGAATCTCTAAATCTCATGTAATCTCGGGTAAACATCCAAGATATTTGAGTTATCATACTTATAAGTCCATCTTGAAAAGAGTAGCCGATGCATCTTTTTAAAAAGGCTGAATATAAGTCTCGTGAGACGTCAGTGTAACTATTTTCCTTTAACCAAACTGAGGTAGTACTATACATCTTGCGTGACCCAAGATATGGTGGATTTGTAACCACACAATGAAATTTCATTGCAAGGAAACTAATTTGTCTTAATGAGTATATTAATGATCTTACATGATTTTGCTGAAAAACATCAGTATTTGGTAAGAATTGTGTTAACCCTTCGGTGACATGGGTAATTTCAGAAATATCAGCCTGTGGATTAATTAATGAACCAAAGTGTGTTGCATATCTCATCTGTAATAAATCGCAGAAGAGTCCTTGTGATATTTTAATATTTCCTAAATCGAAAATTTCTTTTATTTCTTCTTTAAGTATTTGCAAATCCAGATAACAAATAATATTTGGTTTAATATCTTTATGAAAGACTCTTCGATTATATTCCCGTGCCTTCATCATTAATGCAAGTGCCGATAGTTGTGATGCACGTTCATCAATTTCGAATCCATGCAGGTTTCTTTCAATTATTAGTTGGGGTATTTCAGTGATGTTATATCCTTCTTCTTCGTAAATCTTCGTAAATAAGTCAAAAGCATATACAAGAATATGTCCGCTTCCGCTGGCAGGGTCTAAGAATTTTATCTCTTCAGGTGATTGAATCTTCAGATAATTATCGCCTTCAAGAGATTCTGATTCAATGAAGTATGGCATGTGCTTTCGCAGATGTGATTTGGGTCGGTTTTGCAGCCATAGTTTTCCCAAGGTGTTCTGTACCATATATTCCACAATCCACCTTGGTGTAAACAACTGAGTGGCGGCTGGAATGTCTTCCTTCTTTACCTTGGATTTGGATGCAAATACTTCATCTTTCTTTTCCGAAATATAAAACTGATATAACCAACCAATAATTTCCACATTCCTGCAATCTTCCAGTAACATACCATCACGAACATCTTTCACAACCGAAAAATCACTGGTGAGGTCATCAGGTAACAGAAGTTCGGTATAATCGTTTATTTTTTCGAAAAGGAAAGGGAAAGCAGTATTTAAATGATTACAAGAGGCGATTAATAATTCTTTAAACGCTTCGTTCTGTGGGTTGCTACTTGATAATTTACCATCCAACAGATTAAAAATTTTCTGCCGATTTACCTTTAGATCATCAGGTATATTGCCACGCTTTGCTTCATCCAAAATCTCTGGGACACTATATCCATCCTTGGGTGTTATAATGCGGATGCCCAATGGTTGATATTCGTTAACATCCATGAAGCGTAGTGCCATCAGACGATTGAACCAAGTATAAGCAACCTTTTCAATCAACTGCTCTTTGGTTGTTCTGCCAAGTTCCTGCCTGAGTTGTTTTAATTGTTCGGTTCTTTCACGCAACTCAGCCGAATCGGTAGTTAAAACAAAGTTGAGTTTTGCACCTACCTGATCCAATAACTTTCTTCGGGATTCCTGTGCAAATTTTTTAAGATGGTTGGTATTCATGAATTCAGTGATATCCTCTTGTGTTCGTTAATTAATTCAGTCAGTTTGGCTTTCAGTGCTTCCACATATTTTTCCACATCCTCTTTAGTTCTGAGTTCGGTTTTCGTAAAATTTACCTTCACGTTATTTATTCTTTGGTAGTGAACAACAGGTGCATCATTCGTTTCAGGTGGCATGGCAAGTTTTGCCATTTCATTCAATTGTTTTTCCAACAACTCTCCCTTAACGTTTGCACGTGTGCCCCTTAAATTGGCAATAAAACGCTGGTCTTTTAACTTCTTGGCTTCATCATCAAATGGTTTCAGTACCTGTATGCGCTTACTTCCATCCAAAATTTTAAAATCATCGTGGGATTGAATTCTCTTTACCGCATTTTCAATCTCGGTCTTGGTAAGTTTTCGTTCTTCATCAATTTGTGCAAGAACCTTTTCTGTCAATGTATCTTTTGCGGATTTGGCATCCTTAATAAGATTACCATAATAAGGGGTTTCGTGATCATTTACTTCTCGAAGCACATCAAGTTCAGGACACTGCATATATTCGAGGTTGGATTGGTCACCCGTGAAGAATTTCCGAATAGAATCATAAATATTCTTCTGCTCACCATTCCAAAATCGCTTTATGGGATCAACTGATTTTTCTTTATGATCAAGCAAGACATCTTCAAAGTCTGCAATGTTGTTCAAGTAGTAGTTATAGTCCTTCTTTGTAAGGGTTTCCACAAATTCAGCCACAGGATCAAGCACTTTCAGAAATGGATAGGTTTCCTTGGTCATCAGCATCTGGTTAAGCCAACCCAATTCAATTGTCAGTTTGCTTTTAAATGCCATTGCCACTTCTTTTGCTTCTTTTGCCGGGCATGGTTCATCAAAACAGTCACTATAGACTGTCATAAGTTGTTTGATAAGTTTTGGGTCGTAATCGACTTGTGGTTCGAGTAAAGTATTGCTGTAAAGCCGATTGTTTGTGAAAGCATTCAGAGCGGCATCATCATCGAGTAGATTTGAATCCTGCGATAGTTCAACCCTTCCTCGCTTATACAATTTAGCAGCAATGCTGAATACGGCATTTTGATACCATCCATACGGTTTTTTTGCAAAGTGGTCACGGATATCCGTCAGCGATGTCCTCTCCGACATCTTTTTTCTTCTGTGAATAATGTTTAAAACTTCACTCTCGGCTTCAGACATAGTTGAATCATCCGTGCCGAACAGATCGTCCTGATTGTTTTTGATAATGGCTTTAATGGTCTCTTCCGAGAATTGAGTGCTGCCGAGCATCTTCAGGTTTGGATATGCCAATTTTATGAGATTCTGGAAGGCATAGACCAACCTTGTCTTTCCATCAGACGTGCCATTTACGTCCTGTTTCATACCGTTCATGTAAACAGTTGACTCGCCAAGCAATTTTTTCAGGTGGGTGGTAAGGGTCGCCCATCTTAAATTATTTTGAACCCCTTTCTCCCCTAAAATACGTTTTACATTTTCCTTATTGTTTGAAGATATGTTTTGCCGGATAAACTTTTCAGTTTTTATGTGCATTCTGATATCCTGCAATAAATATTCATCATACGGCAAAACCATCATCAGAAGGGTGTTGTACCCCATTGTCTGGGACTTGAAGAAATCCTCCCGATCGTGATCTTGAAAGTTTGGAGTTATAATTTCAATGGTGAGTTCCTTCTCTCTTCCAACAATAATTCCATCGATTTTGCTGGTGAATTCATATTCCTGTTTGTTGTCCAGATAGCGGATTTTATTTTCTCCGATAATGGTGTCGAATATGATTTTTTTGAATAGATCGGTTACCTGACCATCGTCAATATCGGTTGCTTTAATCTCTTCTTCAATATCTTTCTCATCATCAGTGAGGTATTCATAAAGTTCACCTGTTCTTTGGATATAAGTTTGGTTCTCAAGTAAGGCAAGTGCCTCGTTGATCTTTTTATCGTGTTCTTTTAAATCAACCTTCATGTTGTCAATCATCAGAGTTGAAATATTCCGGGCAGTGGTTTTAAAATTGCTGTAATATTTCACCATGAACAGAGCCTTCAGTACTTTCACGGCAAATGGGTTATCAACCTGCCTTTCAGCAAGTATCAAAGCACTCTGTAACTCACCACGGATCGTTGAACGTATGCCCTCGAACAACAGATCGAAACTGACGAAAGCATTCTGGTCTTTGATTGCTATCTGTTGTATCACATGCTGGAACACCCCAAGCATTGAACGTTCACCAACGGAAGCGTGTTTACCCTGAAAAGCGTTATGATTAGATAATGCCCTGATGCACTGCTGGAACAAATCAAACTGATATGAAACAAATGGATATTTACTGATAAAATCCTTCTCGTTTTGATAACCCTTAAATTGAACACCCACTTCAGAAAATGACAGCAGGGTTTCCATATTGGACTGTTCTTTTTTCCAAGCGGTTTTCAGAAGGTCTCTTGCAGGGTCGGTTTTACTGAGCAACCTCTTCTCGATCACTTCATCCACGTTAGCGGAGGTCAATGGTATTTTTAATTTAAACCTTGCCTGAATTTTCGAAAAATCATTCTGCTGACTCTTAGTCATATCACCTACAACACGTTCCATGTCTTCCTGTGATGTGACCAGTATCCATGAGTTACCTTTTGTTTTTGTGGCAAGTGTTTCGGCAATTGTCTGAAGGTTCAGCATCAGTTTAGTATTTTCCGATATGAACTGACCAACTTCATCCACGAAGAAATTCAGCCTGAATCCCTTCGGTTTGGTTTTAATATATTCGCTAACCTTTGTGCAAAAATCATCCACCGATATGCTGGAATCTGTTCTTATGGTATCGATAATGTTGTGATATTTCTCAGGTGTATCGCCCATTAATTTTGAAAGAACCTGACCAATACCTTCTTTTACTTTCGGTGAGAAATATTTTCTTCGTGCATTTGACCAAAACTCACCTGTTAACTTTTCAAAATCTTCCTGAAATTCCTTGTATTGTCCTTCGTGATCGATCCAACGCTCAAACTCTGCAACATGGCGTTGTGCACCGAAATATCCAAGATGATCATTAAAAACTTTGTAGAATACGGTCAGAAGTGCATCTTCTTCCTGCTTGCTCGTTATCTGTGCCTGTTGGTCGATGTTAAACAATATCGATTCCGATGGGATACGTGTGGCACTAAGTATATCAGCCTTGAGTATTTTGTCGGTCTCAATCTTTTCAGCAAACAGTTCGCCAAGCCTGTAACCGTTAAACTCCTTGTTTTCCAATACATACGATAATATCTTCAGCAGGTGTGATTTGCCAGAACCGAAGAAGCCAGAAATCCAGACACCATTTGCAACACGATAATCATTGTAGGCGGAGAAGAAGTCGCTAATTTTTTTTGATACTTCATTAGTGACAACATATTCAACCACTTCATCCAATACGTGGTCTTGATCATCTGCTTTTATAACCGTCTCGATGGTACGGTTAATGTCTTTTACGAAGAAATCTTTGAGAATCATTTCTTTAATTTATAGTTAGCGATGTTGAATGCACGGTAGTAGTTATCGTCTTTCATCAGACCAAAGAGTTCCAGTGAATACCCGTTGTAATCACCAGCAAAGAAGGCAACTGTGGGTGCTTTCTTGGCAACGTTTTGAAGATTGTTCAAAACATTGTGGCTTCGTATAAACGGAAATACCAGACCAATTCCAGTAATGAAATAAACCTTGGCAGAACAATTGTCGATCAGGCTTTTGATCTTGGGGATCAGAACTTCATTCATGTCCAATATGGATTGAAGTGCTTCTTTAAATTCCACTTTATCCATTGTCTTTTCAAGTTCGAATATTTCACCCTCGCCAAGTTCAGCACTCATCAAATCTAAGGCGATGTCATAAAGATTAATGTCCAGAACGGGGATACCATTGACTTCGAGTTTCTTCTGAAGATTACGGATCGCTCTATCCACATCCACATGTTGCTTCGGGTCATATGCTGCAATAAAGAATGGGATTTCACCACCAAGTGATTCCATTCGCAGGAACTCCGGATTGCTTATGACCCGGTAAAGGTGCTCGAACTTATGAACAATATCTTCCATATCAATTTCTTAGTTGTTTGATGTCTTGATCGGGCATCATGAATATTTTAAGCCATCCAGGGTCGTCCCAGACAATTGCATTTATAACGTCTTGGTGAAGTATTTGTGGTTGAATCATTTTGTCAACTGGATTATTGATTATACCAGCCTGTTCAAGTATTCGAAACATCACCTGCTTGGCTTTCTTTCTGGTCGATTCAGAGAACCCATCAAGTTCAGGATGAAGTAGTGTTTTGCTTGAAATGAATGAAGCATAATCAGACTCGTGTAACTGATAATCAAAGACCAACACCTTATCTCGGATCACCTCTATGGTAAAATCCCGTATGAAAGTATAATGCTTGCACACGGCAAGAAATGCGATCTGCTTTTGGGAGTTAAGGTCTCCCCTGATCAGTATATCACGTTGCTCTGGGGACAATTTTTTAAGTCTTTGTCTGATTTCACGAAATTCCCGGTCAGTTGTTCTTCTTTTACCGGTATTAAAAACAACACCACTTTCTTTGACTGTAGCAAGATCGGTTATATCATCCACATTTGCAGTTGTTGCGACCTTAACCATTTCCTGTAACCGTAATGAAGCAGCGGTAAAAGACAGTACGTATTTCGATTTGGTCTTCATCAGTGATGGATAAGGGTCTTTACCGGAACATCAAGAATTTCACTGATCTTGTTCAGATGCGCTTTCTTAGGGATGCTTTTGCCCGAACACCAACTGGATAGCGTCACTTCACTTACCCCAATTTTATCAGCAAGCCATTTTTGCTTGAGACCCTTGGCTTTCAGGAGTTCTTTAAGAAGCATAGATTTAAGAAAAGTTAAAGTTTGGAACATCCGAAATTAAGAAAATTTCACCACTAAACTCCATGATGAATCGAAAATACTTTCATAGGTTAAGCGATCATTTGCCATTTGGAGAGCGTCATTGACACCGAGCGAAGCAATTGTTAATTTGATGATAATGAAGAGAGAAACGTCAGCATTAATCCACCTTTATTACCTCAGAGCATTTACTGCGTACTTTTGATTCAAGAGATGATTGTTTCCAGAAATCGTCACCATCAGTAATTTGCTCTGGAGGTACGAGCAACAATTTTAAATCATCGACTGATAGTTGGTGTACGAAATCCAAAAATTGTTCGTGTAAAATTGCACAGTATTTTGCATCAATTTTTTTCTGAAGAGAGCCAAAAATCCGGTTGTACACCTGTTCTATTTTAGCCACATTATTGTCCGTGTATGAACCAGAATCAACCGTATCAATTGCTTGTGCCTTGTTCTCTTCGGAATTTTCAATGACCTCCAATTCGAAATAATCTTTTTCACTATTATGATCCAGACACACAGTTGAAATCGTTGTTTCGGTTGAGATATTGACATCATCTTCTTCATTTATTTTTGTTACCTCTCCATCAATATCAAGTACATCCGATACTGCTTGCATCATGTGTTTATATTCATGGTATTCATTTTTGTATTTTTTAACACATATTAATGAAAGACCTGATATCTCCGCTACCTTCTTTTGGGTAATCTTTTCGTTATTTGCAGATATGTACTCAATTGCTTCCCATATTCTTCGTTTTGAATCTTCCACCTTAGGAGCGTTTTTTATTTTGCATGTCACGCTTCTCTTTTCGTTTGGTGTAAGGGTTGATTGTTTAGACCAAAACGATCTCTGCCTTTTATAATACCTGCTGAAATCAATCTCCCCTTTCTTATACCTTTTCCAGTTCGTGTTATATGATTTCAAGATTTCATTATACGGTAAAGGCGGAGCACATATCGTCTTATTGATGTGTAAAATAAATTTCAGGATATCTCTGCGAATAACCGGATCATGACTATCACGAGAACCAGCATTCAGGTAAATTAATTTTAGTGTTAATGCTCCAATGAAATTATGTCGGTTACCATCATATATTTTCTTGTCTTTCAACGGATGCAAGTTTACGTCAATGACATCAATACCTTCCGGTATGTATATTGGAATATTTGGGTCTGGAAACCATTTTTCATCAACTTCCTGTTTAAACTTTAATTTATAATTCCTTGCAGCATCATTCATCAAATTGTTGAGATGACTATCAGTGAAGAAGGTATACGGAGTGTATATTATTTCTCCTTCCTTATGTACACTGCATATACCTTTTTCTTTTTCATTACCAATTGAATACTGATTACATAAGTTATGTACACTGGGTATACCTTTTTTATCTGTTGAAGAATTTAGATTATCATCCTGTATATATGCACTGCGTATACCTTCTCTACTTTCTTCGATAATTTTATTTATATTGAGAACAGAAGGTGATTCATTGATATATATATTATTATCAAACGGTAGTACTGTGTATCTGGTTAAAGACTTGCTTGATTTGTCCAGTAGTCCATCAAAGTATCTTGAACTTATAAAATCGTATTTATCGTTGAAGTCATCGTTGTCTTTTATTCTGTCAACCAGAGCAATAATATGCAATCCTATTTTGCTTAACGATAAATTACAGGCAACTACCCAATCATATCTTGAGATGATCTTCTGTTTATAATCCATTGCCAGTTCTCTTGATTGAAAATCATCAATATCCAAGAACATCAGGTTGGTAATGGATTTTAGATGGTCTGTGTCTTTATGTCCATTAAATCTGGCATTATAACAAATCGCTGGTAACTGCACTTTTCTTTCATCATAAGCGGTATTTTTAATACCATTGACGTATTTATGTAAAAGATACGTATCAGGCTGGATGTCGTAGGCAAGATTATATTTGATTTTCTGTAAAACATCCCATAGATATATCTGACCCGTCACGGTCGCCCCTGATATGTGTGGGAATGTATCCAGAACAGTCCCGAAGATATTATGTAAATTTTCTTTATCGTATTGAAACTTTACGTTATCGAAATCTTGTAATACATTCATAATTAATCATTTTTAGTTTTGGAGAGAGACCCGGCATGAGTCTCTCTTCATTTTATTAAATCTTCAAGTGGATTGAACCTGTCTCATCAACCTCTTGAATCAGCCGCCTAACCGCTTCTCGGATGATCTCACTAACACTAATTCCGGTCTTTTTCCTGAAATCTCTTAATCTTTTGATCATGCTTTCATCCATCCGTGAATAAAGGATTTGCTTCTTCGGTTCGTAGACTAACTTGTAGCCATCAATCGTCTCATTCATTGTAATATGTATTTAATTAAAGTAATTTTTGTCGGGTACTTGTCTCCCCGTTGTACTTATAAATACTATCAAATTTGAAAAACGACATGGCATTTTGTGTTTTTCAATTACTGAATTTTGGATGGTTGAAGTTATTTGTGACCGAAACCATTTCATCACCGATCATAAGGAACAATACGCCATTCTTCCCGGCAAACCCTTTTATATGACTTGCTAACACTGGTTTGGTAATATGCTCCTTTAAGATCGGGTAATTCAGTGCTGAGACCTTATCTTTGAGTTTAAGTTCAGCCTGTTCATCTGTATAACACAGACAATCTGTAAGGTAAATAATTGTTTTTTCCATATTTATAATTTTAAAGTTTATTATCTCAAATCTGTCGGCATCTCAGAAAAACATTATTTGCTGCCGATCCGATACATAGCATATAGCCATGCCTCACCAAATGCGCTCATTAATGGCTCACGTTTAGTTTTTGGTTGTTTGTTGTAACCCGAACGGTTACTGAGACAGCGCAGTTCCTGAATCAGATCAGGCAGTTCGGTTGTATGAATAATGCAAAATTAAACTCAAACAAGATACGATTTACGCCATTTTATCAACAAGATGTATTAGATTGTATTTCTGATAATTATAAGGGCGCATTTTTCATTTCTTATTAGAAAACAACACCAATTTCAAACGGAGAAGAAGAGAATTCCGCTTGATTTTCATTTTTCAATTCACAACGACACTGGATTCATTAGGAATCACCTTAGATTATGAATGGTATGTCCTTTGCCATAAGAAATAAATTGAGCATACAATTGTTTAAAAATTAAATAATGTATTGAATTATTATAGGTTAACTCATTACCCCAGATCAGTTTGGATTCAAAAGAGTATGTTGGTCTCCGCTCATACGCATCACACTCTCATCAATTTCAATAATACTGTAATCAGGAAATTGTTCTTTCAAGAGGTCAAATGCTTCTGGACTAAACGGTATCAGATTCCAGAGCATCGTTTTGCATCTGGTGATTATTATTTCTTTTTCCTCATGCAGGATATCCAAAACATAAAAATTCATATCTGTTCTGCTGTGATGGTCTTTGGAATTCAATCTTCTTCAAATGTTAAGGTGGCATGGTAAGAATTACATATTCTTCATACCACCTTTATATCTTTTGCTCTTAATTCTGGGACTCAAACTCAGGGCAAGTTGCCGTTTCATATGCAACTGCCATCCTATACTGGGTGTAGGTTGCTTGCCATAAAAAGTGCACCAATGCATAAGTATTTGTACTGGATGCACCAAAAGGCTTGAAGGTTGGTTTTTTTATTCTCTTTTCAACGAACCTGAAACCGCAATCATGGGGTGTATAGTCAGGCTTCACATACACTTCAATATATCCCTTCTTGTGCTTATTGGCTTCCCAAAATTTGCCGAGTTCATCCTTATACTTATTAATGAAATCGAGTTGCCCTTGCAGGTGTTTCTTCTGGTAGCCATTAATCATCTCTTTTCCTGCTGATTGTTTCCCGTTACAACTCAGGCAAAGTTCCACGAAGTCATCTATTGGAATTTTACCATCCCATCTGACCCAAGCATCCTCAACATACATTTCAATGCCTTCCCAATATTTCATTGGAATCGGACTGAATGAACAAATCCACTTATCCACCGGACTTCCTATGCTTCTTGAATGAATATCAATGGCATTCCACATTGGTTCGGAAATCCCGCTCACATACCTATGTTTTGCCCATGATATCACAGGAATGGTTTCATTGATTAAAATCCGGCACATGCCAATTTCCTTTTTCATGTAATTGTTATTAAGAGCAACAACATCAATCGCATCAGCCGGATATACTTTACCCTTTTCTAACTCATCAACATTAAGAACTTTCCCAACGTTGCAAGCGACTTCCCATTCAGGACTTTTTGTCAGCCACACTGCTGGTTTTTCATGTTTTTCCAAAAGAGCCTTAGAAGTTTCGATGATGCCATATCTTACTATACTTGGGAGATGGCATCCTTTTGTGTAATGATAGTAACTCATATTATTATTTATTTATTGGTTAATATTCAGTCCTAATTTTCACCTTGGTAGTACGTAAAAACCTGAAAAATATGGCAAGGTCAAAAATTGTTTTTGACAGAAGCGTCTACACTAAGACCGCTCTATTTTGATGTTAAACAGGCAATTGAGCCTTATTTCACTCTTAAACCTAAATCTGGATATACCAGTATTCAGGTGACGAATATTTATATTTCGTTGATGGCGAATTATCAGAAACGGATGTAAAATCGCTTTTTTACAGCAGGATTAGTACCTGAAAACGGCAGATTTTTGGATGAAGCATAATTTGCTGATCCGGATTTAGCAGATTTAGCCAACTGATCCCGGTCAATTAATTGGTCAAGAATATTACGTTAAAAAATGTCAGCGAAGAGTTCATTAAGTGGTATCTCATAAAAGTCGGCAAGAATATATAAATGTTGAATACGGAAGAACCCATTGTTTTCAATTTTTGAGATACTATTGCGGGATAAATTTATACTACTGGCTACTTGACCCTGTGTGTAACCTGAATTAATACGCAACTCTTTCAAGAAAGTTGATAAATATGTATGTCGATTGTCACATTTGTATGGCTGTTCTGGTGTCATGTCTGATTTCGATTACTCGATTATAAATACGGATGCCAACAATTATTTTCATGATAAAAAACCATAATTATGGATAACAGTACCTTTTTGGTACTATAATGGGTGTTTAAGAGCACTTTTTCAAATGCGATGTGTCATATAATCAATAGTATAACAGTAGAAACTATGATTTTGGGGTGATTTTTTGGAAAAAACAGCAGAATGTTGCCCCGACATGCTGATCGACAGTGTTGGAAAATATTTCTATTAATAGGTGAAAGTGTTATAAATCTTTGAAAAATTCTTCCGGTAGAATGTTGTGATGCTTCTTATAATACAGCAGAATCTGGCAAATAGACGAAAACTGGCAGTCTAAATAACCCCTTTCTATGCCAAAGTACGTATTACGTGCCAACCCCATTTCCTTTGACAATTGGATATAACCTTTCTTCTGATCCTTCCGGAGTTGTTTAATCTTTGCCCCCAGTCTTAGCATCAATTCTTTCTGCTCGTCAGATATCTCATCCGGGTTTTTCACGATGTATTTTATTTCAAAATTACAATATTTTGCCCATATGTATGGTTAGTCGAAAAAATAACTATATTTGCCCTTACATATGGGCAGCACATGAAACAGAGATTCCGGCATGAAATGTACATCACAAACGAAGAATCCATGATTTGGTTTTTGCTCTTGATTGAGGTCGATGAAAAAGATATACCGATAAGGACGTATATCATACCAATGCCCAAGCCAGACTATAGGTTTAAAATTTACCCACATATAAAGAATTGAGAGTTATGAAGAAAATCGCCCTATATGTTCGTGTGTCAACTACAGAGCAAACAGTTATAAACCAGCGAATAAGGTTAGTTGAATATGCCGAAAAGAATGGATATGACTATGATCTGTTTGAGGAAATAGAAAGCACCAGAAAGACCAGACCAGTTAAACAGGCACTTTTGGCACGGTTGCGGAATCATGAGTATGATGCTGTCATCGTTTATAAACTCGATAGGTGGGCACGATCCAGCACGGAACTTATTTTGGATACGAAAGAATTGTTGGACAAAGGCATTGGGTTTATTTCAATATCAGATAATCTTGATTTCTCAACTGCAGCAGGGAAGTTGCAATTCGCCATCCTGTCAGCGTTTGCGGAATTTGAACGTGAACTCATCCGGGAAAGAACAATTGAAGGCTTGAGAAGAGCAAAGATGCAAGGAAAACAATCCGGAAGACCCAAGGGAAGCAAGGACACAAAGAAGCGCAGGAGATCAGGTTATATTCTTAGGGAAGCAAGAAAGAGACAGAATGTGGATTCGTTGAACGGGATAAATCATTCCATTGAAAGTTATATTGATGTATAATGAATACTAATTGTCAGAAGAGAATTTACATCATGATTATCTGAAATAATTGTTTAATATGGTTATATGAATTTTATACTTGGATGGAAACAGACTGATATATAGGTGAATAATTACTAACTTTCAAGATTGAAACAGCCATGAATTATTAATGTCAACAAAAGACCATAGAGCGATTTATATACACTGCGATGGGTCGATGATGCCAAATACTAAATCAAGTGGTGGAATCGGTTACATTATTAAGTTCCCTGACGAGTTTGAATTAGATGATATTAGCGACATTGAAGGAACGTTCGAGGATGCTAATATAGAAAGATTAGAAATCTTGGCATTAATAAAGGGGATGCAAGGATTTATTGATTGGATTAGTAGAAGCCATTTCAATTTATCGCCCATATCCAAAATTGTATTAATTACGGACAGATTTGATTTACAAGATGATGAAAGAACAAGTCCATTCAAAATAGGTGAATGGCGCAAACATGCAGGTAAAAATTACGAAGGGAAAGAAATTTTAAACTGGGATTTGCTTAATGAACTTGATAAGACAAGAACCAAACTCCGTAAACTAACTTGGAAGTCTGTACGAATCGAGTATAGAAGAAGAAAATTCAACAAGGAAGCAGACAAACTATCCAAAAAAGCCAGAGAAATAGGAATTCCGAATAAGAAGATTGCAATAGTCGGTCATAAAATCGGTAGAAGAAAATTTGATGGACAGGAAATTGATTATAAAAAAATCATTCCCAATAGTACAGTTAATATTCATGTTTTTCGAAAAAGACCCATAAAAGAACAATGGGAAATTAATGCTGAAATAATATCAGGAAATTATATTGGAAGACGAATTAAGATAATTACCGACTATAAATTACAGAAAAAACTAATGCGAGGGAATATGTTTACGGTTAAAATAAAAGCAGTCTACACCTACCATGTCGAAATTTTTCGAACGATAAAGAAATTGAAAAAGTGAACCATTTGAAACCCAATAATACAGAATTAGAATTTTTAACATTAGCCTACAATAGGTTTTATGATTTGTATGATGAAATTATGGAAGATAATTTCTGGACTAAAAGTGAGTGGGAAAGATTTTCAAAAATAAAACAGGCATTTGATATTTATACTGAAGTATTGAAATACGAGCCTCTAAAACAAGTAATCGAGCATTTAAAGACTTCACGACCTCCAATGGAATCTGAAATTGGAAGTGAATTATTCAAGTTTGTAAGAAACCTTATTTCCCATTTTCCGTATTTTCAATCATGGAATTCCGTATGGATAAAAAAATCCATCGTAAATTGGAATAAAGAAGGACTTAGGATTGATAAGTTTCTGAAAAAATATGAGGGTCATGAACCTGTGAAATACCGATTTTGGGAAGAACAAAAGAGAAGAATGACATATTTGAGCATTTGTTTCCCAGAGCAATATTTAAACGACTCATATATTTATCTTAAAGATATAATATCAGAAAAAGAAGGTGTTAAATTTTCTTTCATTCTTATGAGAAAGATAATGGATCAGGTGACTGAAGTCAAAGAGAATAAATAATCAAACAAACCTACCCCAAATAATTCCTGTGTGATTTTTATATTAGAAAACCCTGTCATCCTCCCCTGTAATACGGGTATCAAAAAACAGTCCGTTTATTTAAGGACAATGAAGTTTGATGGTAATAATTCTTTTGAATCATTAATCTAATACTACGAGAAAACCCTTCTTCCTGTATTTCCAGAGAAATCGATTGTTGGGTCGTCCCCGATCAAAAACATAATCAAAGTCACATATTTCGTAACCGATGTCCTTATGCGTTTTGTAAAAATCATAGTTATGTTGGACTACACTTATATGCTTCCCCTGTAAAGGATCAAAACTGAAATGCAATAGTAAATTATCAAAATGGATCACAAAATTATTCAGTATCCCCCTAACATGTTTAATATCGTGGATTCGAAAAGTAAAATTGAAGTTCTTATCAGCAACGATTATTTCTCTATCACTCCAATAATGAAATATTTGATGCGGAAGGAGATAGTCTTTGATAAAGTGATGCACCCCAGTAGTATCATAAATTTTGATTCTGTTTTTATGATATAATGCGAAAAACAATACCAAAAGTTCCATTACCATACTCTGAGCGTCTCCTTCACAATAATCAAAAGCATATAGTCGTGAATTGAAATCCCCTTTATGCAACTCTTTCCCTTTGGAATATAATTCGGTAATAGCCGCTACTGCAAGATCAAAATTATAACCTGACGATATCCTTTCAAGAATTGTTTTCTGGTTGTTTTCCAATTTCTTATATTCAGTTAAGAATTCCGATTTTGATACCACATAAGCGATGTTGTTGTATAAAACTATTGGCATAATGGCAATGATTTAGTGTGGATAATTATCGCATGAAATTTTCATAGTGTCTAATGCAGATGGAATCATTAAAGGTATACTTAAAAATTGATCATCAAAAAAGTAGTATATTAGTAATCAGTCACGCTACCTGAATGCATAATATTTTCTGATGATATGTAAACAAGAAAGGATATATTGATAGTTGAAGATAGCCGAATAAACGAACAGTTAAAGGATGCATTCCAGACTTGTATAAGCGTTCTTAATCGGGATATTAATGCACTGTCATCGACTTGGCTATTGAATACGCAATATGTTAGTGATAGTTTCAATTATTTGTAATTGTTATGACTTTAACAGTCAAATGCATGAATAGTATATCCCCAAAAAAGTATGTGCCATTCCTAAGAGAAAATGGTAAATATTCGTACGTAGAGTATGCGAGCCTGAGTCCAGTATTTAATGAAATCGAATTTGATGCCGCTGATCTTTTTTCTGAGGGATATGCCGTAGTTACAATCAATGGCAAGTCGGGTTTTATCAATGAAGATGGTGATTTAGTTATCCCACCGTTTTATGATAGTGCCACCGGATTTTCTGAAGGTTTGGCGTTGGTGGAACAGGAAGGTTTATTTGGTTTTGTAAATGTGAAGGGCGAAATTATAGTCCCAATCAGATATGACAATGCAAATGATTTTTATAATGGAACTACGGAGGTAGAGTCAGAAAATTTATATGGCGTAGTTGATAAGAACGGTAAAGAAATATTTCCGCCAAGTAGTGGTGAGGTCGTTCTCTTTTCTGAAGATTTGGCTCACATAAGTGACGAGTGGGGGTACAACCATGGATTTATTGATATCCAAGGCAAGATCGTCATTCCGAAAATATACTATTCTGCCAGAGAATTTTCAAGCGGACTCGCCCCTGTTGAATGGAAAGGGACTTGGGGGTTTATCGACCGGGAAATGAATACAAAAATCCCATTTGCATTTGAGGATGCATATAGTTTTAAGGATGGTATCGCAGGTGTACGTTTAAACAGAAGATGGGGGTTTATTAATACCATCGGAGAAGTTGTAATTCCATACAAATATGATAAGTTAACAGATTTTCACCGGATCATGCACGAAGGCAGGATCGGAGTAATGAAGAATGATCAACATGGCTTTATTGATAAATCGGGCAATGAGATCGTTCCGTTAAAATACGACCAGATATTTTGGTTCTCAGAAGGAATGGCTGCAGTTCAATTAAAAAACAAATGGGGATTTGTAAATAAGGTTGGTGAAGAAGTCATCCCTCCGAATTTTAAATATGTACGTTTCTTTTCTGATGGACTTGCGTGGTTCTCACAAGACAGGCGGGAAGGTTTTATTAACATGGAAGGAAAAATAGTGATCCCGCCCAAATATGATCGTGCTGGACATTTTGAAGATGGACTTGCCAGCGTTGAATCAGGCGGGCGATCATTTTATATAGATAAATTCGGCAGGGAATTTAAGGAATGAAAATGCCATGATTAAAATTCAACAATTAATTTTATCAAGTACCCAAAGCAAATTTGGTCATGAAATCTTTCTAATGCATAATTTTGACAATAACCTGCTTACGGATGATAACATTAAAAATAAATGAAATTGAAGAGGTGGTTATTAATTACCACGATCTTGATGGCTGTGGAGACAACCAAACCGATACTATGTAAAGTTAAAAACAACCGAATCCTTGACTTGAATTAAAAAATGTCATAAATTGGGTCTGTGTTTCGCAATTCTTCGTGCTAATAATTCATTAATGTTAGCATAAATCATTTGCGGCAGCACGTGTTCGTTGAAATATTATAAAAGGCGACAATCCCTCCTTACTTCTTTAGCAGGCAGGACTTTTATCAGACATTACATCAATTGATCTGTCGCCTTTTTTCTCATACGAGTCAGGCGACTGATCCAGAGGCGGCACATCTTTCCTTGAAGCACAAGGGAAATGCAGCGAGACATTTTTTTCCACACAGTGCCGCCTCTTTACAAATAATTGTTGGGCGACCAACTTTGAGGCAGTCCTTCAAACCCACAGCACGGGGGTGAAATGCAGCGAGACTATTCAGATAGGACTGCCTCTTTTTAATTTACCATCTTGTTTCAACATCTTCAACATGTTGTACAATACTCCTTAGTCAATCATCGTTTTTGTAGATGACATCTTATGCATCATCATAATACATTAGTTTTAAATTTTTTATATTTTAAATATTTCAATCTCAAATTATTATAAACGTTGAGGAATTTCTTAAAATTAAATTGTGGATACAATAGATGAAATTGAGAGACTCAAATTGCTTTTAGACCAAGGAGCAATAAGTGAGGAAGAATTCAGTAATCTAAAGAAAAAGATTATTGATGATAGATTAGCCATTTCTGTTGAAGAAGAAAAGACAACAAGTGAACCTCATTCCCTCCCAAAAAAACATTTTTTATCGATTAAAAAAATATTACTGTTTAGTGTTCTGGCTTTAGTCACCCTTATCGTTTATTGGGGTATACAAAACTCTGATAACATTATGCAAAGATTTTTTGATGAGGATGCGAAGAATGATAATGGTAGAAGTGAATTAGTATATGAAAGTGGGAAAGAAATAGGAGAAATTATAAAGGTTGAAATGGAAGGCTCATATCCCCATATGGGTGCGAACTTGGTTGAATTAAATGTGCCCAATGGGAAAATGTGGACTCCATTGTATATCGAACAAATTGAAGGAATTCGTGAGAATTATAGTGTAGAAATTTTTCATAAGACAAGATTTGGCTTCAGTTATAATGACTACTATAATTTCACTGTTAATAAAGACCGTTATGTGTCGGTAAAAAACTCCAAGCAAAATAATGAATCAATTACTGGTCAAGGACAAGTGGCAGTGTCTGTTTCATCATTCGCTAATTCAAATACTGTATTTGCCTTTTACTTTTTTGAAGAACCACTTTAGAAAGAATTTTACTTTTTCGAGGAATCAACGATGATTTAAATACTCTTGTGTGTAAAATACATAATTGCCTTAAAATACTATACGGAATATTTCGTTAAATAATATTGTTAATACGTGAATCATGAAAACTTTAGTCAGGTCTTTATTGGCATTTTTAATTGGAGTTTCTCTAATCAGTTGTAATGGCAAAACTACAACACCTAAAGGGAAGCAGAATACGGAATCCAAAGTGCAAATCGAAAATTTGTATAAGATATCTATCACTGGTGATAAAGTTGAAAATGGTTTGGATGAAACTTTTATTCAGGCTGTGATAAACGATGTTATTTCCCGTAGGATATCATATTTCTATAATTTGAGTATTCTGTATTTCTTTGAGCAGGGGATGGGAAATGATACTGAGTTACCAATGGGTTTTCGAATTAAGAATATCATTAGGTCAAAGTATAAAGCACCAGTCTCCAGATTAAAGTCTTCAACTGAACTTCTTTTTGATATTAATGGAGTTATCAAATCTCATAAAGAAACAGATTACCATTATAATAATGGAGTTGAGACAAAAAGTAGTAGTATTGATAACTTCCAAGTAGAATACGTATCTGAGAATCCTATAAAATTCAAATCCATAACTATCCTAAATACACCAGATGATGGAGTCCGAGACCCCGAAGAAATTAAGAAATTGTCCTTTTCATATGATGATTCGGGTATACTTCAGTCAATTGTGACTTCTTATAAATCTAAGGAATTGGAACATATCCGCTTCTCCTATTATAGGAATGGAGTAATGGCAGGTACTGATTTTTATTCATTTATGGAAGCAAATCCATCAACACCAAAAGAGTACTATTCAAATGGCACACTTTTTTATAAGAGGACGATGGATAGTGATGGTAATACATATATAATTGACACCCACTCACATGCAAACCGTGAAGACACAATAAGAATATATGATAATAACAATAGTCTTATTTGCTTCGGTGAAGGCTCAGTCGCTAATAGTACGCATTTCTATCCTGAATTTAATGTAATGGGGAATAGTGGCATTAGAACCTTATATACCAAGTTTGATGATAGAGGGAACTGGATTAATGCTGAGTTATATTATGATAGCAAAAAGGAAGTACAGTCAAAATTTGAAAGAGAAATTAGTTATTATTAAATATAATTATTTGATATGTAATTTATTATAAGCATTATCTAAACATATGAATTAAATTAAACCATACATAATGAAATCTAATACACTGTTGGGGTTGTACTTTTTAGGGATACTATGCTTTTATTGTTCATGTAAAAGCGAAAATCAAAAGTTCTCAGAACTTATAATCAATAGGGATTTAGAAGGAGTTTATAAGTTCAAGGAAAAATATCCACACACCATTTACAATGTTGACAGCCTAATTCAGATTTTGGAATATAATAAAATTCAGAATTCTGAAGACATAAATGCACTAAGAGATTTCTCAGAAAAATTCCCTTATAGTCCGTTTATTGATTCAGTTCAAATGCGAATGTCAAATATAGAATGGACATCTATCAAAGAATCTCCTGATGCAGAAAAAGTGGCTTCGTTTATGGACAAGTATCCACGAAGTAGATTTTATGAACAAGCAGAAAATTGGTTATATGAAAATTATTGGCTTGGTGAAGTAATTGATAAAAGGGACGGACATAAATATAATTGGGTCAGAATAGGAGAACAGATATGGATGACTCAGAATTTAAATTTCAGCATTGAGCCTTCCTGCCCCAAAGAGGTAGATGGTCGAATAGATATGGAAGCAGGCAGAGCATATGATAGAAGTATAATATGGGATGCTTGTCTTGATGGTTGGAGTATTCCTACATTAGAAGATTGGTACACCATGATATTTAACTTTGACGCATATTTGGGGGTTAATGATGATAGGAATACCCCCGGTTTATACTGTTTGACACTTCGCATTGACGCTGGACAATGGCAAAGTGGAAGTCCATTTCGTCCATATCTAAAATTCAATTATTCAGATGATAAAGATTTTTATAAATGTAGAAGAATTTTCATAAATGGTGGCAGTTACTGGACGAAAACATATTCACCAAACTATGATACATCAAATGATATAAGAATACCATATTGTATGCACTTTGAATCAACAAAATGGAACGATGGCATCGAAAGGTTATCTTATATGTATAATAATATAACTGCCCCTAAATCCCTATACCCACTACGATGTGTCAAGAAGTTTAAAGATTCTAAATTAAATAATTCCAATACTAATAATTTCATGCCTTATAATTCAGAATCTATAACCATTGATGAGCATGTTTACAGAAAAGAAGATTTGTTACAAGATGGCATATACATTCCCATTGGTCAAAACCCCGATGATATTAAGAACTCAATTATAATAAAATATGTTGGCAGCAAAATGTTCTTTTTTAGTTATAGGAAAGGTCACAATTCAGATTATTGGATGTATTATAATATTTACAATTCAGAAAAAGATGGGCATTTTAGTTGTGTATTATTTTCCGACTACATAACAAAAAGAGTAGTTGGCGAGTTTTTTATTCGAAATAAAGACACAATTGTTCTTAGCGAAATGTCTGAACCCACGATTGAATACAAATTAATACCTAATTTGCGAGTGAGTTTTACAGAATAGAAATTTTTTTGAAATTTTAAAACAGTTAATGAAATAACCAAGCAAAGGGAAATCAGTTATTCGACTCAATCAATTTTTAAAAACTCAGGCTTAATCTTTCAACTTTAAGGTTTAGTCATCTTAAAGTTGGCAAGATTATTAAAGTGGTAAATTACTCGCATGTTCAATATCAGCCAGCGACCATAACCACCAATCCTCATCGAACTCCATGTTCCAAGAGAGATTATAGCACCTCTTGGTTTTAAGGTCTTGTACATTCAGATAAACCACTCCTTTATAGTCTTGGAAGTTAAGCAGCCTGATGGCAGCTATATCCTCACCAATGACTTTCTTCTCCAATTTCATGTATGGCATGCCCTTGGTTAAACGTTTGCCTTGGGTCATTATGAATGGCAGGTTAAGAGCAATTGTATCTGCTGAAAGATATTCTAAGACAGTCCTGCCAGCACTACTGATATATGGTTGTGGTTGGTTATTAAATGTGATATCGTCTGTTTCTACTGTCATGGTTACCTTATTATAGGATCGTACATTATGCCCATGAAGGGTATCCCCCCGTACCCACCCCCCCCGTATACCCCCCCCGTAGGTTCTGTGGGTGCTACAGGAGCATCTTTTTTATAAATACTTTTTAATTATAAATCCAGACAGGTACAAAAAACTTCCAAAATCCTGAACTACATAAAAATTCCAAAAAATCTGGCTTGCCACAAAAATTCCAAAAAATTGGAATGATTATGGAAAAATAAGCCTGTTGATGCTGGTGATGGAAGAACAGTGCGGTCAGGTGATGTCAGGAAGCCGATAAAGCATAACACATGCAGTATACAGACCTGCTGTCATGATTCGCTTGCGAATACATGTTTATAGGTCTTGAAGGAAAGATGTTTGGCAGGGTTGGCTTCCAGTAGTGCTTGAACGCTGAAGGAATAGCATCCTTTGAGGGTTTGAAGGCGATTTTGTATCTTTGTTTGGCAATGATGTTCTTTGTGATTTTGGTCAACAAAATTTACTAATTCTTGTGCATACGTTTTTATGGTAATGTTGGAAGTCATGAAATAATGGCAGTTTGAGATATTTTAAGCGTGTACTTATACGCTCCACCCT
>Ga0302242_1000818_pt1 | contig 26954 bp, 32 predicted proteins | sample AAG_UR_Lys_MG_FD_193510 | JGI IMG/M metagenome (GOLD analysis project Ga0302242, IMG submission 193510) | Enriched activated sludge microbial communities from anaerobic digester in WTTP, New Holstein, Wisconsin, United States - AAG_UR_Lys | ecosystem: Engineered > Bioreactor > Anaerobic >...
CTACTTTATCTTCCTCGCCTCTCAAAAAATATCCGAATTAATTCGAATACTCCCTCAAGACTATATACATGATACGTTAACCATATATATCCTTTTGCTTTTCCCTGTATTCAACTGTCATGGTGCGCGTTGCCTGCTTCTTAAATTCGGTCGCGGACGACCTCGTCGGAAGCGCAACAGGAGGTAGTATATGTCTGCTCCTGTTTTTCGTCAAGCACTTTTTTTGCTTTTTTTTAAAGATTTTCTGTTAGGACACACGGCCTCGTGACTTTGCTAACTGCCCGCAATTTAAGTCCATCACAGACCGGCACAAACTTGTTCTTTTACTTTTTTACCAGTGAAAGTGCATAAAAAAATATTTGTGGAACTTGTTTTTATGCCCGCATCTCTGATATTTAAGCCGATCATTAGGCTCTTTTCCGCCTTTTGTCCCGGTATTTTTATCATGAGTGCTTCTCTTCTACTATATAAAAAGGAGAGATAACGAAAAACTGTTATCCCTCCTTTTATAGATACTGTTTAGTGACCTGCCCCGACCGGGATGCTCTTTTTAACGGCAGATCTCTACTCAACATTATCCTGTCATTCATGCTGCACTTGCCGTACATGGGACATTCAGTTGGGCCTGAAGATAAAAAAGACGGCACCGACCATGCATAGTGAGGCCCAAACGTAGTTGAGAGTAAGTTTTTCCTTCATCACAAAGAAGGTGAAGGCGGCAAAGACGCACATGGTTATGACTTCTTGCATTATCTTGAGCTGAGAAAGGGTAAACAACTGATTTCCCAGCCGGTTAGCGGGGACCTGGAAGCAATACTCGAAGAAGGCGATCCCCCAGCTTGCCAGTATCACAAAAATAAGGGGTTTAGAACCCATATGTTTAAGGTGCCCATACCATGCGTAGGTCATAAATATATTGGATACAAGAAGAAGCATAACAGGGGCAAGAGTGCGGATCAAAATCAAACACCGTTCCTTAATATTTTTTGTTCCGGTAGATTATATATCCAAATCAGTCAGAATGGTGACAACAGGAGGGAGTTGAACCACAAATTGTTGAAAACTCTGCGATCCATGCATGCATTATTTATCCAATACTATCCGCAGCAGCCCGAGCCGCCGCAGGACGGACCTTCTCCGTCTTTATTCCCGCTAAACATCCCCATGAGCACTGCATATGCACATCCTACACCTTTTCTTACCGTTAATGCCGAGACGGGGCAATTCATGGAACAGGCTCCGCATTCCATACAGAGATCGATGTCGTTGATGCGGGCCTTATTATCACTTATCGTAAAGACGGCATGGGGACATACGGTCCCGCACATGCCGCACCCGATGCATTTGTCCCTATCAAGTTTTAATGCAGCGACTCCCTTTAGATACTTAAAACCCATTTGTCTTCTCCTTTAGACCAACTTAAATGACTATATGAAGTACGAAACTATCCTGATCAGGATCCCTGCAGTCAGTGCAGCAATTATCAGAGGAAGTGCTGCCTTCATCTCTTTTTCCACTCCCGACAGCGACGTATATGTAGACGAACCGGTAAAGTTCATTGTGAAAAAAGCCGACAGAGAGGGGAGGATCAACATATATGAAAAGAACTGGAGCCAATTGGCATTTCCCCTCAAAAACAAAAAGAGGACTGCCGATATGGCCCATACCAACCCTGTCACCATTCCTTTTAAAGAAAAGGCCCTTCCAGGTATCCAGGGAAGAAGAAGGGGTGATATAAAAGTTCCCATAAAGGTCGCCCCCATCAGCCCAAGATAATCTGCCCTTTCGACCGGCAGAATACCTAAAGCAGAGAGGATTGCCATTGCCCCGAAAACCTTTAGCATCAGTTCCATGGCAATGACGAACTCAACAGGCGTCAGAACTAATCTGTCGAAAATTGTAAACCGGACTTTCCGCATATCCGCTTTGAGAGTCAGCCTGTTGTCAAGAAAATAGGGAATGTCCTCCGCCCTTACAGGTCCATATATTACTTTGAAACCGCTTCTTTTTCTTGCTTCGTGGGCAGATACGCCGGTCGCGCCAAGCTGAGGAAGGATCAGTTCCCTGTGGGTGACTTTTCCCCTAAGGCCTGTCTCATCGATGCGGGAAACGAGCTCTTCTGTGCCAAAAGTACCCTTGCCCGCGGCACACCACACATTGATCCCCTCCGTATCGAGAACCATCAGCCACAGGTCCCTGCCGCCAAGATTTTCCCTCACCCTGTCAACAGTCATCTTATAATTGGATGTCACCAGGACGGGAGAATGTCCATCAGGACATCCCATGGCGTATAGTCCGGCTTTCATTGAGTGATCCATCCTTCCGATCCCCCATCTTGCCTTCCATGAGCCCAGTCTGTCCTTAATTGTGAGAGAAGCAGAAAGAGTTTGGTTTTCGCTGCAGCAAGCTGTCATTAGCCGTCACGCCTCTTTGTCTGAAAGTATTGTATCGCTTGTTTAGATCTGCTATTTGGAACTACGGTCGTTAATATATACCTCATATAGATGTTTGTCAATGTATTAAATTTCAGTTATGTGATGCTAAAATTATGAGATTATATAAGTTATTTTTAGAAATAGAAATACTTAGCACAAATAGGAGAGTCTGCAATGCAAAACAACGAAAATAAAGTTATGATCAACTGCACCGGCAAACCTAAGGTCGCTTTCGTTTGCGTACATAACTCCTGCAGAAGTCAGATAGCCGAAGCCCTTGGGAAAAAACTGGCTGCTGACGCATTTGAAAGTTACTCCGGAGGGACAGAACTAAAGGACAGGATCAATCAGGATGCGGTCCGTCTAATGAAGAGGATCTATGGCATTGACATGGAAAAAGACCAGTACTCGAAACTGATATTTGATATCCCGGACCCTGACGTTGTGATAAAAATGGGATGCAACGTAACATGTCCGGCAATAGAAGGAGCCTATGAAGAAGACTGGGGACTTGATGATCCAACCGGGAAGGAAGACGATGCCTTCATAGAGCTTATAAACACAATTGAGAAGAAAATATTGGAACTAAAAGAAAAGATCTCCTGCAAAGAGTAACAAACGGCCGGGAAACTACATCCCGTCCGTTTGATTTTGATTTTTATGATCGTTAATTTGCATCGCAGCACTTGTCATCTAAATGGATACATTCTTTGCCTGAATCAGTTGAAATTTCGTCTATAAAGGAAATAAGTTCAGAAAATTTCTCTCTGTTCAATGAATAATGAGTCCATTTCCCGTCTCTTCTCGGTACTACCAGACCTGAACTGCAAAGGATCTTCATATGATGAGAAAGAGTGGGCTGAGAGAGGCTGAAAGCCTCCAGTATGGTACAGGCACAGAGCTCGCCGCATGAAAGCATGTCAACTATCATTATTCTGTTCGGATCGGATAAAGCCTTAAAAAGCAAAGAATGCTCGGCATGATCGTTCATTTTTCCGTCTCCCCCTGTCTGCATATTTGCTTTCGTAATATTATTATACCGACAACAGAAAGAAATGGTTACTTCTATTTAATAATTGCATCACAAACCGACCCTATCGTCATTTTAAGGATTAGAACCCATCTTTTCGGCATTTTGATATATTTCCTTTATTTCTTCCCTGCTTCCAAGCTTATTAAGCAACAACGCTATAATAATTATTCCCGGTACGTCAACAATAAGCCTCGTAAGGGCAAAGGCTTTCCCAAGAGACTCAAATTCAAAAAGGACCATAGGTATTTTGGTAGTAGACCATGCACCTATAAAGATCATTATGTTAGAAAAACCAACTCCCTTTTTCATGAATACAGCCGAGACGGGAAAAGCCGCATATAGCGGTCCTGCGGCGGCAGAGCCGATAAACAGTGAAAGCAGAACCCCCCTGAGCCCGGATCCCTCTCCCATGTATTTAACCATGCTTTCTCTTGGGACCCATACATCAAGAAGTCCAAGAAGGACGAAAATAGGCGGGATTATAAAGAGCATTTCGACAAATGAGCGTGCAGAGATCGAGATCGCCTTAATTCCGATGCCCCTGTTAATGATTGTCAGCAGACCGACGCATGCAAGAACGACAAGAAAACCTCTGTATCTTTTGATCACATCGATCATATCAGCCGGCCACCTTTCCAATGACATATGCAACGAAGAAAGAAAAAATGAAGGCCATCAGATTCCTCATCAGAGTCATCTTTTTCCCAAAATATTTAATTTCCACAGGCATTGTGACGACACCGACCATCATAAGAGTCGATATGAAGGCGGCGATCTGCATGTATCCCGCCCCCGCCTGAAGCAGAAGGGCTGCTGTGGGGAAGGCGACAAAACCCGGTATCAGTGTTATCGATCCGACAAGAGATGCAAGGATGACACCGATCCAGCCCGAATCACCGCCGATGAGTTTTGAGATCATCGCGGGATCAAGAACAGCAAGAAGCGTACCCACAAAGAGTATCACCACAAGGAACTCGGGGAGTATGTTCTCAAAAGACTTCCATCCCTTTTTCAGGGACATCTTCGTCTTATTTTTGTCTTTCATGAAAGAGACCCAAAGAAGGACTAAAGTAACGCCGTATAGGATATATGGATCCATAAATAAGACCTCCTTCTAACCACTTACACTATTTTTACAGTTAAGTTAAGAGGCTATCATACCAAACAATATTCCTGCAAGGGTGGAAAGAAGTACTACCAGAACAATGTAAGCCACCGTTTTCTTCACTCCCAGGATAGTGTTTATGACAAGCATGCTTGGCAATGACAGCGCCGGTCCCGCAAGAAGAAGTGCCAATGCGGGGCCCATTCCCATTCCTGCGCCGATAAGTCCCTGAAGTATCGGAACTTCCGTGAGGGTGGCGAAGTACATGAACGCGCCTGCAAGTGCAGCAAAGAAGTTAGCCCCGGCAGAATTGCCCCCTACAAGCATCGCTACATACCGGCTCGGGATAAGGGCCTCATGTCCGGGGCGGCCGAGAAGGAACCCTGCGACCAGGACTCCGCCAAACAAGAGAGGCACTACCTGCAGCGCGTATCCCCATGTTGAGCTGAACCATTCACCTCTCTCTTCTTTGTTGAACCACGTGAGAGAAGTGAGCACCGTTACAGCAAGGCCCGCCCCGGCAAGTATCCACTTGATGCTGTAAACGGTTTCCCAGAAGGAATTCGGCGTCTTGGGGGCGGCCCAGTTTGCAAAAACAAGAAATACCACCATGCCTGCCATGTATGTGACTGTCTTCCAAAGAGGCCTTCCGCTCTCCTCTTCCGGAAACTGTGCGAATTCTTCCTGTCTGGCTGCTTCTTCCTTGCCGAATATGACAGCCATCAGCAGCCCTATTACAACACTGAAAAGAACTGCGCCGACAGCTCTCGCTATTCCCAGTTGAAGCCCGAGCACACGGGCTGTAAGCACTATAGCAAGAACATTTATTGCAGGGCCCGAGTAAAGGAAGGCTGTCGCAGGGCCAAGTCCCGCACCTCTTTTGTAGATACCGGCAAAGAGGGGGAGGACTGTGCATGAGCAGACGGCAAGGACAGTGCCGGATACAGAGGCCACGGAGTAGGCTATCCATTTTTCAGCCTTTGCACCAAGATATTTCATGACGGACTGCTGACTTATAAATACCGAGATTGCTCCTGCAATGAAGAATGCCGGGATAAGGCAGAGAAGCACATGCTCCCTTGCGTAATCTGACATCATCGCTATTGATTCAGTCAGCCCCGCAGCAACTCGCTCGTTTCCTTCCGGAAGGAAGTAGAAAACAAGGAAAAACCCTGCTATCCATAAAAATTTTTTACGATCGTTCATAAGCAGTCAACTCCGTCTCTCTATTATACGTGGCATTTATTGCACATATTAGCCTTAAGAAATTCCCCGCGGATGCGGGGACGCTCTTATTTAAAGACTTCTTACCGGTAAGGCAGATGAATACCGGCACCGCCGGCATTCATTTAGCCTCAGAGGCTGCAGCCGCCTGACTCTTCGCACCCTGATCCTTCGACAGGACTCGCCTTCGCAAGGATCTCCTTCAACTTTTCATATGTGGGAAGGTGTCCTGCAAGTACTACTTTGCCCTCAATAGCAAGCGCAGGAGTTGTCATTACTCCAAAGTCCATTATTTTCGCTACTTCGGTCACCTTTTCGATTTCCAGATCAAGTCCCAGTTCTTTTGCCGCCTGATCTGTGAGTTCAGCAAGTTTTTTGCATTTCGGACATCCTGTTCCAAGTATCTGTACCTTCATTTTATTTTTCCTCCCAATATCTATTTTCCGCAGCATTCTATTACGAACACTCTTTCGGGATCGTTTACTTCTACTACCTTTTCAATACAGGAAAGCATTGACGGAAGACAGCGTATCCTCAGGCTGTAATAGACCTTCAGTCCTTCCTTCCGATCCTCAAGTATCCCCAGGTTCTTCATAAGGGTAAGGTGTTTGCTTATCGTTGTTCTGTCAAAGTGAAACATTTCCGCAATATCGCATACGCACATTTCAGAATCAGCAAGAGCTTCTACGACTGCAAGGCGGACAGGATGGGCAATACCTTTGAGTATTGCAACTTTCTGCTCCAGAATTGTTTTTTTGTCAGCCATCGTTCTATTCACTCCCATCTATGTGGCAATTTTACCACATAAGCTCTTTTTGTCAAATAGGCAGATAGGTTTCTATGGAAAATTCCTTGACTCCCTTAACAGAGTAATATAGACTACCATCTATATAACATATATTTTTTGTCTCTGAAAAACACTTTCACAAGAGATAAATTAAATCAAAGTCAGATACGGGAGTTGATAAAGTTGGCTGAGAAAGGCAAGTACTCCAATTTAACAAAAATAGCCCTGGTACTTGTAATAATTGCAGCAATAGCTTCTATATGGGTGATCAAAAACAACAGCAAAAAGGCTTTGATAGAATCAGACCAGCTTATGGCAGATTTTTCCCTTCACGCCACCTCCATAGATCTTGAAAAACTTAGATCCCATGGGCTTCCGATATTAATCGATTTCGGAGCCGACAGCTGTATTCCGTGCAAAGAAATGGCTCCTGTACTGGAAGAATTGAACAAAAAATACCAGGGAAGGGTAATCATCAAATTTGTTGATGTCTGGAAATACCCTGAGGCTGCTGAAAAATTCCCTCTTCAGGTGATACCTACACAATTTTTCTTCACAGCAGAAGGAGAACCTCTGCTCCCCGAAGCAAAGCCGCCTTTTGACGTAAATGCTTATTCACGCAACGAGGATGGCAAACATGTATTCACGGCTCATCAGGGAGGTTTAACCAAAGAGCAGCTTGAAGCTGCATTTGAAAAGATGGGGATGAAAAAATGAACACCCTTCTGGAAACGGTCAAATACTTTATTTTCATTACTGCAGAACTCACAGCCCTTTTTCTCGGAATAAGCACCCTGGTCGCTTTGATGCTCATGTATGTGCCCCAGGAGAAGATCAAAAAATACATGTCCGGTAAGGGTATACTGGGTAATTTCGTTGGTGCATTAATCGGATCGTTAACACCATTTTGCGCATGTTCCACTATCCCTTTAACACTTGGGTTTCTTGAAATTGGTATCCCTTTCGGAGCCGTAATGTCATTTGTGATCTCATCACCGCTTATGAATCCGATAATTTTAACTATGATGGTGGTATTAATGGGTATGAAAGCAGCCCTCGTTTATCTTTTTGTAACATTCATCTGTGCCGTTATTTTTGGGGTAATACTGGAGAAGATCGGCGGGGAAAAACTGGTCAAACACGTTCGCATCAAATCAGGCGGGCATGACGAAAAAGAGAAGCCCCCCCATTCTTTTAAAGGCAAATTGATCCTGTCGTTTCAAAAAGCGCTATGTGATTTCAGGGGAGTATTAGTCTATCTGCTTATTGGTGTCGGGATAGGAGCGGTCATCTACGGCTACTTACCCGGAGATTTTGTTTTAAAGTTTGCCGGACCGGATAACCCGCTTGCCATTCCGGTCGCTGCGGCTATAGGAGTTCCTCTCTATATCCGTGCCGAAACTGCCATACCAATAGGTCTGGCGCTGATGCAAAAGGGAATGAGCGTCGGAGCTGTAATAGCGCTTATCATAGGAGGAGCCGGGGTGGCAATACCTGAAATGAGCATGCTTGCAGCAATTTTCAGAAAAAAGCTTGTTGCGGCTATTGTGGCAGTTATCTTCCTCACTGCAGTAACAGGAGGCTATATTTTCAACGCTATCGCAGTATAGAAAAAATAAAACTGAAGCAAAAAAACCAAAACAAGGAGGCTTGCCGTTATGACTGAGGAGAAAAAACCCGGACTGTTTGCAAAACTGTTTGGAAAAGGCGAACAAAAAAAGAAAAATTCATGCTGTTGCTGCGGAAGTTTTGAAATAGAAGAAATCGAAGAACCTGAAAGCAACAATAAAGAAGACAAAAAAGAGGATACTAAGACCCACTGAAAGAACATCAACAACAAAATTGTCAGGTCCTAGAAACCAAGGTAAAGCATATATAAACCCGCGAGAAGGATAAGTGCTCCCAGGACCAGCTTGATGATCGAGCCTGCCCTGCTTTCTTCGATATTCTCTGACAGCTTCTGTGCAAAAGAGAAGGATGTGCCGACAGCAAGTGCAAGCAGACCATGCCCGAAAGAGTAAAGTATGAGGAGCGAAGCACCCCATATTATGCTGCCCTTTCCCGCAACTATCGCAAGAAGCGCAATAAGTACAGGAGTCGAGCAGGGAGAAGAGAATATACCTCCCAGGATACCTGCTATAAAAGCTCCAAGGTATCCCTTCTTTCTGTTTTTTGACATCAAATAGCTTGAAGGGATGATCTCAAATATCCCCCATGTCTGCAAAGCCATGAGTATCATCAATGATCCGAGGATAAGATACCACCAGGATGCAGCCCCCATAAAGAACATACCCGCAGTTGATGCAGCTGTCCCCAATGCTGTAAAAGTCAGCGCTGATCCAAACACAAATACAAGAGACAGACGAAAAGCTTTGCTGGTGTCGCTTCCGGCAGCTCCTCCGACATACCCTATTACCAGAGGAACGCTCGATACAGAGCATGGCGTAAGAGATGTCAGTGCTCCTGCTGCAAAGGCAAGAAAGGGTGCAAGCCATACATTATTTTCTATCAACAGGGATATGCTTTGAAGGATCTCAGTCATATCATCTACTTTCTAACAAAACAAATCATAATATTCGAAATCATCTCAGCAGCAGTTTGATCAGCAGGAACACTTTGATTTTTTCTCTTTGCCGTCAAAGAAAGCTATTATATTTTCCGGCATTGAATAATTCCCGCAGGAGCACTCTTCCTTTGGTGCGAAAACAGCCCTGAGTATTGAAGTTGCCAGCATCTCTTTCGGAGGGACTTCATAATCTTCTCCCTCGAACTCGAAGACCCTGCATTCAACATCAGTACCGCTGATATCACTGCAGCAACCGCAGCTGTTTTCTGCTACCGACTCGCAAATATCCATTCCGTTGACACGTATGGCAGGAGAAGAGAGAAAGCGGTATTCTGCAGCTATTTCCCTGGATGATATTTCCTTTTTCTCAAATTCGACATCATATCCTGCACATAAAAGTGCAGGCCCGATCTCTTTCAGCACCTCTTCAAGCACAGCATCAGTTCCTATGCATCTGTCACAGGTCTTAAGGTCAAGATAAAGATATTCGACCAGGACCTTTTTACTGTTGCAGGAACAGCAGCCTTCATCCTTTATTGGATCACATCCGACCATTTTGTTCCCCCCTGTCTTGTTGGCAAAGCCAGTATAAATTCAACATATCCGATAATCAAATATAAAGTACATATTGATATATGTCAATCTAAATACCCATATCTATCGTAAAAACTACGTATTTGACAAAAAGTGACCAATTATATCTTGACAAAGAAAAATGCGTGTGATAAATTATATTGGCACTCAACAAGAGAGAGTGCTAATAATAAAAAATATACAATAAAAGGAGTTGTTGATCATGGTTGGACTGGTACCTTTCAACAGAAGGAACAGGGATCTCGCAACAAAGACCGGACTGGAGGACTTTTACAACGTGCTTGATGACTTTTTTTCAAGCGACTGGCCCATGAAGCGCACCCTGGCATATGACACATTCAAAGTTGATGTTCAGGACAGCGGAAACGAGTATCTTATCGAAGCCGAAATGCCGGGCCTCAGCAAGGAAGACATCAAGCTCGGACTGGATGACGGAAAGCTCACGATCTCAGTGACAAAAAACGAGAGCACGGAGGAAAAAGACAAGAATTACATCCACAGGGAAAGACGCTCTGTGTCCATGAGCAGGACCATACACCTGGCTGATGCTGACGCATCCGGGATAAAGGCCAAACTGAGCGACGGGCTTCTGAAGATAAGCGTCCCGAAGGAAGAGAAATCAAGCGCAACGATCGATATCGATGTTGAATAGAATAGCCGTCTCTGTTAAGTAAGCCTAAAAACCAATGTAGACAGAAGCAATAAGGCATCACCAAGGAAACGGCCCCAAAAAGGGTCTGTGGAAATTTCCACAGACCCTTGTTATTTCTGGAGCCGGCGAGAGGACTCGGACCTCCGACCTGCTGATTACAAGTCAGCTGCTCTACCAACTGAGCTACACCGGCAAACAAACCATTCCGTTCCTGTTATAGAACGCCGAAAAGCATTTTACATTATTATGGATTTTCGTCAAGTATCGGGCTTGTGATGTGTATTTAACTTATGATAATTTCACCCTGTAATTTATCACATGAAAATTTCACCCCCCCTGACTTGGGAGGACAAGATTGTGGTAACTTGGAGTGATGATGTACACAATGACAGATAAGGAGATCCGCAGGCACCACGTTATCAATTGCGCTATTGAGGGGAAAAATACTGTTAAAGATGCGGCAAAGTTACTTAATCTTTCAGAGCGACGCATCAAACAACTTAAGAAGGAGGTCAGGAAAGCAGGAGTCGAGGCTGTTATACACGGCAATAAACAACACAGGCCAATTCATAGTTTAAGTGCCGAAATCAAAGACAGGATCATCTCTTTAAAAACTTCTTATGCCTACGAACTATGTAATTTCGCCCATTTCCAAGAACTGCTGGAGGAAAACGAAGGCATTGTTATTTCCTACTCAGCTTTACACTCACTGCTTACAAAAGCCGGGATAAAAAGCCCCAAGAAACACAGAAAACATAAGAAGCACTTGCTCCGAGCGAGGAAGCCGGCTGAAGGAATGATGCTCCAGGCAGACGGAACACCGCATGACTGGTTTTGCAGCGGCAAAAAACAGTCTCTGCATGGGTTCATAGATGATGCCACAGGGACTATTACAGGGCTGTATATGTGTGAAGCCGAGTGTCTCTTTGGATATCTGGAAGTTACACGTCAGACGATCAAAAAACATGGAGTCCCATTGTCCCTTTACCCCGATAAGTACAGCGTATTCTTTCCTACACAAAAAAAAGAGTACTCTCTATCGATCGAAGATGAATTGGCAGGAATGGAAAAGGCTGTCACACAGTTCGGCCGCATAATGCGTGAGCTTGGCGTAGAGATGTTCCCGGCAAATACACCTCAGGCCAAAGGACGGATAGAGCGTCTTTGGGGAACACTCCAAAGCAGATTGGTCAGTGAATTCAGGATACGGGATATCCGGAATATTGAAGAGGCCAATAAATTTCTCCCGGGATATATAAAAAAATACAACGACCGTTTTGCCATCAAGCCTTCTTCTGATAAAAACGCTTTTCTGCCATTACCTGCAAAATTCAATCTGGACACACTTCTCTGCGTCAGGATACCAAGAGTTACCGATAATTCAGGAGTAATATCAATACACAACTGCCGTTTTGTAATAGCAGACAATAACGTGCCACCAAGGGCAAAAGTCACAATATTGCTCAGCAAAGAAAGTGGCATGAGGGCCGAATACAAGGGGAAATTATTTCCCGTCCGGTTGGTATTGCCACTGAAGTCTTCTTTGGAGCCTGAGGGGACATTGGCAAATGTGACGAAAAAACTCATGCAGGAGTATTTCTTTAAAAACGCAAAGGCTGCTTAAAAAAAGAGGGGGGGTGAAATTTTCAAACGATAATTTACCCCCCAAAAAGGTGAAATTTTCACAAGTTATTGACAGTATCGGGCTTGTGATGGATCGTTATTCCCTTACTATATGCTTTGATTTCCCCTCGAACCTGGGAAGGGTCCCGGGCTCTGCCACCGTCAGCGGAACATGGATGCCGAGCGCGCTGTGGATGGATTTTTTGCCCTTCTCCAGGAGCGCGTCCGCCATATCCTGTGTGCTGTCAGCGGACCTTTCACAGGCGACGCTCATCTGCTGGAAGCCATCGACCTCCCAGACCCTGATCTGATAGTTGGCCGTAAGTCCCGAGACCCTGCAGAGCGCCTTCTCAATTACTGATGGGAAGACGTTCACGCCGTGGAAGATTATCATGTCGTCAGAGCGTCCCTTGATCCTTTTGATCCTGGTGCTCCTGTCGCCGCATTTACAGACACCGGGTATTATGCTCGTAAGGTCACGGGTCCTGTAGCGCACTATCGGAAAGGCTTCTTTTTTAAGTGAGGTAATGACAAGTTCTCCCTCTTCGCCCGGCCCGAGGGGGTTCAGTGTCTCAGGATCGATTATCTCAAATATGAAACCCTCGTCAAAAAGATGGATCCCGTTCCTCTCAAGACATTCCATTCCCACACCCGGCCCCATAGCCTCTGAGAGGCCGTAGCTGTCGATCGCAGGTATGCCGAGGGTATCCTGGATCTTCGCCCTCAGGCCTTCCGACCATGCTTCAGCTCCGAAGATGCCAAGGCGGAGACAGTATTTTGCCTTTTCCTCCTCTGAGAATGTTTCCCAGACTTCACAGAGTTTTACCGCATAGGACGGGGTACATGTGAAGACTGTCGTGCCAAGATCGCGCATGAGTTTGAACTGACGTTCGGTAAAACCTCCGCTTGCGGGGATGACCGTGATGCCCATATCTTCCGCCGCATCGTGGAATCCCTGGCTTCCGGTAAAGAGACCGTAACCTGTCGATATCTGCAGTATATCCTTCGATGTGAGCGTAGCCCGTTTGAATGCGGTCTTCATGGCCTTCTTCCACCAGAATATGTCGTTTGCCGTGTATCCGACCACAGTAGGATTGCCCGTCGTTCCTGATGTGGCATGGAAGCGCACCAGGTCATCCTTGTCGCAGCCAAGCCACCCAAGCGGATAATGGGCCTGAAGGTCCTGTTTGGTCGTGAAGGGCAGTTTTTCAATATCTTTTGGCGTACGGATATCCGAGGGCTTGACCCTGACATCCTTCATCTTGTCCGCATAGGGATGGTTGCGGTCCCAAAGCCTGCTCAAGACTGCCTGAAGTTCTGTTGTTTTACCTGACGCTGTTTCACTGTGTACCATTATGATTCCTCCCGCTTCATACTGAAAAATGCAAAATAAAAGGACGGGGCCCGACAATCACGGACCCCGTCCTCACTTACGGATCAGATGTTCAGCGCACAGCACCTAAACACTGATCCCGCGAGCCGGGATCCGTGCCTGGATAAGAGTACACTGCGACAGAAAGGTTTCTGGCTGAAGTTTTTATTACAAGACCCATTTTCATGTCCGGTGCCTCCTTCGTTCGTGCGACATTGCGCGTAAGTTTAGATAATATTTCAGAGATTGTCAAGCCCAAAAAGAGTTACTATTTTACCGCTTTTCTTTACTAAATTTTGGCGCCGTGCTCTTCCTTATGTCTCCTGATGCGTACCGCCTTTCCTTCAGAGCGCGGCACGGTATCCGGTTCGGCGACATTTACCTCGATATTGACCCCGAGGCTGTCCTTCAGCCGCTTCTTGGTCTCATTCCTTATATGTTCGATCTCCGAAGCGTTGCTTTCGGGGGCACGTTCACATGTTATTTCGATATCATCCATTCCGTCCTTTTTCCATACATCGATCACAAAATTGGGGGTCAGCTCCTTTACTCTGCAGAGGGCTGCCTCCACCTGGGACGGGAATACGTTGACCCCTCTGACGATCAGCATATCGTCAGTCCTTCCCCCTATCCTGTCTATGCGTACACTGGGGTCTCCGCACGGGCAGGGACCGGGCAGGATGCGTGTACGGTCTCTCGTTCGGTAGCGGATTATCGGGTATGCCTCCTTCTTGATCGAAGTGAGGACAAGTTCTCCCTCTTCTCCGTCTTCCACATTCTTCAGCGTCTCCGGGTGGATTATTTCAGGAAGGAACGCCTCGTCGTTGACATGGAGGCCGCTCTGATGGATGCACTCCATTGCGACTCCGGGGCCCATGGCCTCGCTCAGCCCATATATATCGAGTGCCTTTATCCCTAGTTTTTCCTCAAGACGCTTCCTGAGCCCCTCCGACCAAGGTTCGGCGCCCAATATGCCTATCTTGAGCATTGTGCCTCCGTTTGAAAAACGGTCAGGGTCAATGTCATCCCATACCTCCGATATTCGGAGGGCGTAGGAAGGAGTGCATGCAATCGCAGTGACGCCCATCTCCTTTATCATCCTGACCTGCTTTTCCGTAGCTCCCCCCGACGCCGGTATCACAGCAAGTCCGCGATGTTCACCTGCGTAGTGCATTCCCAGTCCTCCGGTGAAGAGTCCATATCCGTAGGAGACCTGGAGGGTGTCCCACTCGTCGAGCCCGGCGAGCCCAAGGCACCAGGCTCCGCACTCGCTCCACATCTTTATGTCATTCTGTGTGTAGCATACAACTGTAGGATTCCCTGTAGTACCGGAAGTCGCATGAAAACGAACAACGTGTTTCCTGTCAACGTTGAGCCAGCCGAGAGGATAGTGCTCCTGCAGATCTTGCTTCGTCGTGTAGGGAAGGAGCTGCATATCGCGGGCCGTCTTTATGTGTTCAGGCTTGACACCGTACTCCTTCATCTTCTGTGCGTAAGGATGATCCCTTTCCACCATTTTTTCCAGTGTGTAGCGTATCCTTGAAATCTTTGTCTCGACATTTCTTATTACAAGTTTCATCATCTTTTCCTCCCTGAGGTAAATTTTTTAATCCTTATGTGCCGTGACGCAGGCACAAAAAAGCAGGGTCCGCATTTGAGCGGGCCCTGCTTCAACGGCGATTTACGCAACGATACTGTTATTCGGTCAATCTGTCCGAATCATGCAGCCCGAGCGCAGATCCCGTGAAGGGGACCCGCGCCGATAAAGGAGAACTGCGTAACATTGCCACAAGATGTGATGCTGTATTTGATATGTGTCATGTCCCAGTGCCTCCTCTCGACTTCAGTTCGTTGTTTTTAAGATGTTGGAGGTAATTCTATTCACCTTTTGTATAATTGTCAACCTTAATGTCACATTTTGCTTCCCGGTATACCCCCATGAATTTTTCCATCAGCAGGGTATTCTCTTCTGGAAGTCCCACAGTGATCCTTATTATCCCTTTGCTCCGAAAACGGAGAAGGCGTACTATAATACCCTCTTCAAGCAGGCCGTCTCTAAGCGGTGCAGAGAGATCACCGAGCGGAAGAAGGATGAAGTTGGTCTGTGAAGGGATGAATTTTATGCTGTTTGAGCGGAAGAAATCATAAAGCCTCTTTTTCTCATTTCTTGCCATATCAACGCTTTTGCTCAAAAACTCAATGTCGTCAAGAGCGGCTTCCGCTCCTGCAGCAGCGGGAACTGATACGACATAAGGTTCCCTGACTTTGTAAAGGTATCTCATCAGATCTTCGTCGCCTGCGACCCATCCGACACGGAGACCCGCCAGGCCGTATACCTTTGAGAATGTCCTGCAGACCATAAGATTAGGATATTCATCAAGCAGGGTCATCCCGTCAGCCGTATTTTCATCGGCAAATTCTATATATGCCTCATCGAGGACAAAAAGCACCTTTTCGGGTATAGCATCAAGCATTTTCCTGATATCCACGATGCCCGTTCCCGTTCCAGTCGGATTGTTGGGATTGCAGAAAACGACCATCCTGGTTTTATCTGTGACCGCGCTGACAAACCCGTCGACATCCAGTTCCATATCATCGGTCATCGGGACCTTGACCACTTTACCCCCCATGATCTCAGCCGTCTCCGCATATACGGAGAAGGTAAGTTCTCCGCAGACCACCTCGTCCCCCGGTTCGATGAAGGCGCGTCCCAACATCGTAAATACACCGTCAAGGCCGTTGCCGATCACGAACCGGCCCGGAGTCATTCCGTATTTGCGGGCAAGCTTATCCCTCAGGCTGTCGCACCTGCTGTCGCCGTATCTGTTGCATTCCGAAGCGGCGTTTTTTATTGCCTCTATAGCCCTTCCCGAAACACCCAGGTTGTTTTCGTTTGACGAGATGCGGACAAGATCGGGGAATACCGGCCCGGGGTCATATTCTTCAAGGTCTCTTATATTTGGGCGCGCGATGCTGTAGAAAAGCTCTTTTTTATCCATTGCTTACTCCTCCTCAATGAGGGAAATTATATCCTTCACAGCTCTTTCGGTGTGGTCATATATGTAATCCGCTTCAGAAAGAAGCTTTCCTATAGCCACGAAACGGCCCTTTCCGAAGGCTGCCTGCGCCTTCATGTCGCTCCCGGTATCGCCGAAAAAGACAGGATCGGTGCACCCAAGCCTTTTCGAAAGCAATTCCAGTCCCTCTGGTGACGGTTTGTGAATTCCTGTATCGCTGTGTATTATTTTGTCATCCGGAAAATCCTGCCACCCCAAGGCTTTTTTTGCAAGCTGCCATTCGGGGAGGTTCCTTCCGGTGTAGACACCTACTGGGAGCGGCAGATCTTCCCAGTGTAAACTCAGCATCGGAACCTCTAGGCTGTAAAGACCCGGTTCTTCATCTGTGCCGAAATAAAGTCCGGCACACAGTTTTCTGACTGGATCCCTAAGCACAGGGGTACCATACCTGGAACTTATCCATGATATGACATTTCCGCTGAATGTGGCAAGCTCTTCGCTAAGCCTGTCCGGAGAAGGCAATGCATCAGAAAGATCTTTACTCCCGTTTGAGGCAGCTAGCGTAAGCATAGTCCATGCAATGTCATAATCGTCATTGAAAGATCCGTGCCGTTTGAAGATTTTTTCATGACCGGGTGTGTATCCGGGAGAATCTGTCTTTCCCCCGCAAATGGATCCCCATGCCATTTCGACAGCAAGCCGGATGACTTCCGGAAAAGACCTCTCAACATTCAGGAGTACTCCGTCCACGTCAAATATCAACGCATCGGGGATAAAGTCTATCTTCATGAATTATTCCTCCAATATTTGCAAAAGAGACAAACGCGTGTTATTATAAAGCCCGTTTGTGAAACTAGCAAGCTATCAGTTTAGCTAAGTAAAATGATATCAAATATATCACATCAAAAGAGGGAACGGAGAATCGTTATGAACAGAAACCCCAAAGGCTGCAGCAACATCGGAGGACCGGCAGCGGCAAAACTCGAATACTGCCGCAACATGGCTCTGAAAATTTTCTCTGCGTATGGTTACAGGCCTTTCAGCCCATCAGAGCTCCAGCTCGTAGAGGACGTGTGGGACAAGCTCTCGAAGTCGCGGGCAAGGCGTTTGATCGCACTGAACTCCCCATTCGGAGAACCGTGTGTCCTGAGAGGCGACCTGACCCTCTCGGCAGTCGCCTACCTGAGCAGCCATTATGAGGAGAATGAAAGGCCGCTGCGGCTCTGCTATGCTGACAGGGTCTTTTCTGCACCTGTGCCCCCCAGGGGCAACCTTGAGGAAAATCAGGTCGGGATCGAGCTGATCGGCTGGGAAGGTTCAGGCACCGATGCAGAGGTCATATCCCTCCTCCTGAGGACACTTGATGAACTATCAATTGAAAGATCGATCGTTGTCATAGGAGACATGTCAGTGGTCGCAAAACTTTTTGAAGGTCTCCCGGAAAAGAGTGCAGAACAGCTGGTGGGTGCTCTTCAGGAAGGGATATACACGACATATTCAAGGATACTGGATGAGACGGAGACGGATGATAAACGCCGGAAGCTGCTCAAAGCTCTGCCGTCACTCAAAGGTGACTGCTCCGTTATAAGTGAGGCGATGCTGATGATGGACGATCCCTCGCTCCTCATGCCTCTCAAAAAACTGTGCGACTCGCTCTGCAAACTGGGATATTCAGACAGGATACGCATAGATCTGGGTTTCATACGAGACCTCGGTTACTACAGCGGACCTATATTCAACGCATACTCTTCCGTAACAGCTTCTCTTCTTGGCGGCGGAGGCAGATACGACGGACTTCTGGCAAAGGTTGGAATGGAAGGGGAGGCTTCCGGCTTCGCTCTGAATATAAAGGAACTGGCCGAACACTGTGTAGATGGTTCGCCCTCCCCCAAAATAATGCTCTGGTGCGGATGCAGCGACCCTGCAGAAGGGCTGCGCTATGCAGATGGGCTTTATAAGAAGGGAATATCCTTCGAACTTAGCTGGACCACGGACAAAGAAGAATCGATGAAGACTGCCGGGCTCCGTAAATATAAATTCTGGGCCGATTTCTCATCAAAGCAGGTAATAAATATTATGACGGGTCAGATCTTTGATCTGACAGATTTCGACAGGGAGGTTCTGTCATGCTGACTTTCGCTCTGCCCACGGGGCGTTCGCTTCAGGAATGCATAGAAATATTGGAGGGTGCGGGGCTTCCGGTCAAAAATCTCAAAAATCACGGCAGAAACCTCGTCATAGATGAAGGAAGTTTCCGCTATCTGCTTTCAAAGCCCTCCGACGTTCCGGCCATGGTCCACTACGGAGCAGCAGACCTTGCGATAGCAGGAAACGACGTGGTTGAGGAATCCGGCATATCTTTAGTGGAGCTTCTCGACACCGGAAGGGGAAAGTGCTTCATGGCCGTCGCCGGAACGAAAGACGCGGCGGAGAAGTTCAACGGCAACACCAGCAGCCTTATGGGACTCAAGGTGGCTACAAAGTACACGAGGATCGCGGAAAATACTTTCAACTCATGGGGGGTCCAGATCAAGATCCTCAAACTAAACGGCTCGGTCGAACTCGCCCCGGCGCTTGGGCTGAGCGACTGCATTTTTGACATAGTCCAGACAGGAAGCACACTCAAAGCCAACGGACTGATGGTCATCAAGGAGACAGCTCCGGTATCGCTGCGCCTGGTGGCAGGTTCCGGATCTGTCCAGCTCAGATGGCGCTCTATGTTCGGAGTGGTAAATGCCATAGAAAAATATGTGAAAGGGGCGGCATGTGCATGAAGAAGGAGACCCTTAGGAAGACTAATGAGACTGAGATCGAAGTTTCTCTCGAATTTCCGGGCAAAGAGAGAAAGGTCGAGATCGGCTGCGGATTCCTTGCCCACATGGTCGACCTTATGTTCAGCAGGACCGGGATCGGCATATGTCTTAAGGCCAAAGGAGACACCGAGGTCGACTTCCACCACCTCACGGAGGATATCGGGATCGTTCTTGGACAGATGCTCAGGGAGATCGCAAAAAAGGGCGGCATCGCACGTTACGGCTGGTGCATCCTGCCTATGGACGGTTCTCTCGCAAGAGTAGCCCTTGATTTCAGCGGGAGAGGAGATTCTTACTTCTCAGGGTCCTTCCCCTCAGAAAAATGCGGCGATTTTGACATGGAGCTCATACCTGAATTTTTCAGGGGTTTTGCAAGAGAGGGAGGCATAACACTCCATATTGCGCTTCTTGAGACCGACAACTCACACCACGCTGCGGAGGCGGTCTTCAAGGCTGTCGGCATGGCTCTCTGGCAGGCGCTTTCACATTCGGATCGGGCACTGAGCACAAAGGGGCTCTGGCTGTGATACTTTTCCCGGCGATAGATCTTTTCGGAGGCAGAGTCGTCCGCCTGACCAAAGGAGATTTTTCGACGATCACGGATTACGGGATCAGACCTTTTGAAATGGCAAAGGGGTTTCTGGAGGCAGGCTGTTCCCATATCCATATAGTTGACCTCGAGGGAGCAAAAGAGGGGCACCCCTGCCATTTACAGGTACTTGAAGAGATATCGTCTCTTGGCATGTTTGTCCAGTACGGGGGAGGACTCCGCTCAGAGAGCAATATAAGAGACGCGATATCTGCGGGAGCCGACAGGGTAATGATCGGGAGCCTTCTTTTCATTGATGAGGACATGCCATGTCATCTGGCAAGAGAATTCGGATCGGCAGCAATGCCTGCAATAGACGTAAGGGGCGGCAAGGTAGTGCATTCCGGCTGGCTGAGTGAGACAAAAATGACACCTAAGGAAGCCCTTGATCGGCTCAGAAAGACCGGTTTCTCGATTTTTCTGGTAACCAATACGGACCGGGACGGATTGATGTCAGGCACCGACACCGAACTTTACAGAGATCTGGCCGAGGGCAGGAATGACATAGTTGCGGCAGGAGGAATAACCTCTGTAAACGACATCACATCACTGAATGCTCTGGGGCTGGCCGGGGCAATAGTAGGCAAAAGCCTTTATGAGGACGGGATAACGATCTCGGATGCACTGAAAGCGGCATCGGGAAGGGAAAGATAGACTATGGCAGAGATAGATATCAGCCTTATCAAATTTGACGAAAAGGGCCTAGTTCCGGTAGTTGTACAGGATTCAACGACTGCGGAAGTGCTTATGACAGCATGGGCAAACGAAGAGGCCCTGAAACTGACTGCTGATTCCGGAGAACTGACCCTTTGGAGCCGCTCCAGGAAAGAGCTTTGGAAAAAGGGCGAAACAAGCGGGAATGTGATGAGGGTTATCGAACTTCGTATCGACTGCGACGGGGACACTCTGCTTGCCATTGTTGATCCTGCCGGACCCGCCTGCCATACGGGAAAACGGACCTGTTTTTACCGTTCCCTATGGGGAAAAGAAAACTCAACAGAAGCCACATTCCTTGGACGCCTCTGGGGGTACCTGAACATAAGGAAATCAGAAGATCCCGAAGAGAGTTACACGGCGCGACTCCTTGCAAAAGGGCCTTCACGGGTCGCCCAGAAAGTTGGGGAAGAAGGGGTCGAAACGGCGATCGCAGCAGCCACAGGGGACAGAGAGGGCTTCCGCTATGAGGCGGCGGACCTGCTTTACCACCTTCTCGTAGCCTGCATCTCTTCAGGGGTCTCATTCAAAGAGGTACTTGATGAGCTTATGTCACGTCACAAAAAGGACGAAGACTGATGATAGCTATCATAGATTATGGTGCCGGAAATCTCCAAAGTGTCCGAAATGCGCTTGACTTTATCGGGTACCCCGGAACGGTGACATCTGACCATGAAGAAATACTTTCTGCAGATGGAGCAATACTTCCGGGCGTTGGAGCATTCGGAAGCGCAATGGCAGAGATGGAACACAAGGGACTCGTCGGTACAGTAAGAGCTGCTGCAAGAAACGGAAAACCTTTTTTAGGTATCTGTGCCGGTATGCAGCTGCTCTTTGAAGAGAGCGAGGAGAGTCCCGGTGTTCAGGGCCTGGGGGTACTTCAGGGAAAAGTCCTTCGCTTTCCTTCGGATAAAGGGGTAAAAATACCCCACATGGGATGGAATTCCATAAGGATAAAAAATGGGAGCAGGCTTATTGGAAAGCTCTCTGGTACACCATACATGTATTTTGTGCACTCATATTATGTAAAGGCGGACGATGAAGGGATAGTCTCTGCCGCATCAGATTACGGAACAACTTTCGATGCAGCAGTTGAGCAGAATAATCTTTTCGGATGCCAGTTCCACCCGGAAAAGAGCGGAAATGAAGGCATTTCGATATTAAGACGTTTTGCGGAACTGGCAGGAGGAAACTGAAAATGTACGCACAGAGAATAATTCCATGCCTTGATATAAAAGACGGGAGAGTTGTGAAGGGCATAAATTTCGTGGATCTGAAGGACGCGGGCGACCCTGTTGAATGTGCTGTTGCTTATGAGGCTGCCGGAGCCGATGAGATAGTATTCCTTGACATAACAGCCACCAGTGACGGGCGAAAGACCGTGGCAGATCTTGTAAAGGCCGTGGCATCACGGGTATTCATCCCTATCACTGTCGGAGGAGGCATTCGTACCTCCGAAGATATCCGTACGCTCCTCAGGGCCGGTGCAGACAAGGTTTCTCTCAATTCCGCCGCCGTAAAGAGGCCGGAACTCATAGCTGAGGGTGCCAAAGATTTTGGCAGCCAGAGTATCGTCGCAGCGATAGACGCTAAAAGAAAGGCCGACGGTTCCTGGGAAGTCTATACCGCCGGGGGACGAACTGCCACCGGGCTGGACGTCATTGAATGGGCAAAGGAAACGGAGAGGCTTGGGGCAGGCGAGATCCTTCTTACCAGCATGGACAGGGACGGAACAAAATCAGGCTATGATCTCGAGCTCACCTATGCGGTAAGTTCCAGCGTAAATATTCCCGTCATAGCTTCCGGGGGAGCGGGAGACTATTCGCACTTCTACGATGCATTTGCTGAAGGCAGAGCAGATGCCGTGCTTTCAGCGTCGCTCTTCCATTACAATCAGATCTCCATACCGAAATTAAAAAAATACCTCTCAGACAAGAGGATCCCGGTACGCCTTTAACTTAGTCTTTTTTCATTCGAGCGCATACTGCAATAGAGGGTATTCCCACCCTTATTACTCCCCTGTGATTGTTCTGTGTCCCTGCAGGTTTTATAATCATCCAAGCACACATACGGGGGTGTTTTTATGAGAAGAAAAGATAAGGAAGTCACTTCGCGAGAATGGATGATGGAAGTATTGGAAAAGGGCATCTGGATGGAACTAGCGATGTCAGGAAAAGACGGATGGCCCTATGTCGTCCCGCTCAATTACGGGTTCGGAAAGGATTTCATAATTGTCCACGGAGCAAGGGAGGGTAAAAAGATCGACCTCCTCAGGGAAAACGATAAGGTCGCATTCAACGTTGCCATCGACACAGAAGTCATACGGGACGAAAATGACCCATCCGAATTCAGCATGAAGTACAGGAGCGTCTCCGGACTCGGGACCGCAAAGTTTATCGAGGATGCCGAAGAAAAAAGAGAAGCCTTGAAAATAATTATGGAGCATTACCACGGACCAAAGGAACCCATTACGGAAGGTATGCTCAAAGCCACTGCCGTCATAAAGATATCGATAACGGAAATTACAGGAAAGATAAACTTCTATCCCAAACCCTGACAGTAATTTTCTACGGTCTCTCTGCTTTAACGCCAAACTGCCGTGCCGGTCCCGGCCATTTTGTTGTGCTCCGGAGCCTCATGTCCTATACTCATCTGAGAATATTTCAGGAGGTGTACTATATGAGGAGAAATGACAGGGAAGTGGAATCCCATGACTGGATGATGGAAGTCCTTGACCAGGGGCAATGGATGGAGCTGGCATTGGCGGGCAAGGATGGCTGGCCTTATATAGTTCCGCTAAATTACGGGTTCGGTGATGACTTCATAATAATCCACTGCGCCAAAGAGGGCAAAAAGATCGACCTTCTGAGAGAGAACAATAAGGTCGCATTCAACGTTGCCGTCGATGCCGAAATCATCCGGCACGAAGAAGATCCAACAAAATTCAGCATGAAGTACAAAAGCGTATCGGGCCGGGGAATCGCAGAATTCATCGAGGACAATAAAGAAAAGAGAGAGGCCCTCGAAATAATGATGGAACATTACAGGGGACCCAAGGGACCGATGACGGAAGAAAAGCTGAGCGTTACCGCTGTAGTAAAGATCCGGATAACAGAAATTACAGGCAAGGTCAACCGCTACCCCAAACCCGAATGATAAATAAAGCGGATGACCGGCCTGCTTAAGGCGATCCTCCGCTTTATTCTTCCTTTTCAGTGCCGGGCCCTAATCAGATACAGGTCCCTCTGTCCGCTCTTTTATGTATTGCATGCGGACCTGCATTATCCTGTGGTTCCTGACCTCAAGCACATGTATGTCCCATGATCCGTAAGTTATCAGCTGTCCCTGCTTCGGGAAATCTCCGGAAAGCTCAAGGACCATTCCTGCAAGGGTATCTACATCTTCGAAGGCCGTATCGAAAGGATATGCCAGAGCATCGGAAAGCTCTTCTAGATTCACCTGTCCCTGGACAATGTAGGTACTGTCGTCCTCAGCCTGTATCTCCGGGATCTCAGTATCGTATTCGTCCTGTATGTCGCCGACTATCTCCTCTATAAGGTCTTCAAGCGTTATAAGCCCGGCCATGCCACCATATTCGTCAATTACGATAGCAATGTGGGTCCTTGATTTTTTCATCACATCAAGGGCCTCGTCGGTCTTCATCGTCTCCGGCACAAAGAGGGGCTTTCTCATCAGTTTTACTATAGAGATGTTCTTTTCGTTGTGGGCAAGCGGGCCCAGAAGGTCCTTTGCATAAAGTATCCCGATCACCTGGTCAAGGTCCTCCCTGTATACCGGGATCCTTGAATGGCCGCTTTCAAGGAATATGTTTACCGCCTCTTCTGCCATCCCGTCCTGCTCGATCGCATAAACGTCGGTCCTGGGTTCCATGACTTCAGAGACCCTGGTCTCTTCAAATGCTATGACCCCATGGATCATCTTACGCTCGTCCTCTTCAAGTGCGCCGGCAGCGCTGCCTTCGGAGACGATATGATCTATCTCCTGGCGTGATATGAGGGAGCTGTATGAGACAAGGTCCATACCTGCTATTTTCCCGAAGAGCCTGAGGACCATCCTCAAAGACCACGTCAGAGGAGTCATTAATGTGCTTATGACCCGTAGAAATGGGAGGGAGAAAAGGAGTACGGCCTCTTTTTTTGCTATCGCGAAATTTTTGGGCAGGATCTCACAGAATATTACGATAAGGATCGTCATTACAGCGACTGCCAGAGCAGGTCCCAGTGCACCAAAAAATTTCAGCGCCAGTGTAGTGGCAACTGCGCTTGCTGCGATATTTACTACATTATTTCCTATCAGGGTAACGTTTATCGCCTTGGCTGTGTTGTCTACGAGCCAGAAGAAACCCTTTCGGCGATGTGGGTATTCATCAGATAGAGCAAGTAGTTTCCCTTTTCCTGCTGCCGTTATTGACGTCTCTGTGGCACTGAAATAGAATGAAAATATCAATAGCACGACCAGCAGGATAATACTGCCGGATATGTCGGAACTCACCAACGATCGACCTCCTTGATTGATCATGAACGCAGCCCTGTGTGGCAATATGCGCTCATACGCGCATAGCATAGCACATTTAATAAGAAAACGGCAGTACCCTGATGACTGAGGCAGGGCTACTGCCGTTTATGCGGAGAAAATACCTTTTCAGGAATTAAAGATCAACAAATATTATCGCTATTTTGGGCCATCATTCCTGAATTCGGGGAAGACTTCAATTACTCTTTCCAGGATCCCGTTGATCGCGGCGATCGCGATGCCGTAATTTGTTATCGGGACATTCTCTGCATCAGCTTTTATCATCCTGGACATAAGCTGTTTTCTTGTGAACATGCATCCGCCGCAATGCAGGATCAGCGAGTATTCCTTAATGTTGGGGGGGAAATCAAGTCCTGTCGAAATGTCCACAGTCAGCCCGCTGCCCACTCTATCCCTGAGCCACCTCGGGATCTTTTCCCTTCCTATATCCTCTTCCAGAGGCGCATGGGTGCAGGCCTCGGCAACAAGCACCTTGTCGCTCTCCTTCAGTTCGCATATAGCCCTTGCCCCCCTGACGAAGGTAGCCAGATCCCCCTTGTTCCTCGCCATAACTATTGAGAAGGATGTCAGGGGAACATCGCGGGGAAGGATCGAATTTACCTGCGGAAATACCTGCGAGTCCGTTATGACAAGCGCCGGAGGTTCCTTCAGAGAATCCAGCAGTTTCGGAAACTGATCCAGCGTGGCAGTGAGGGCGATCCCCCTGTTGTCAAGGATGTCCCTTATCACCTGGACCTGGGGAAGTATGAGCCTTCCCTTGGGTGCCTGGATGTCCTGAGGGGCTACCAGAACCACCGAATCTCCCCTGTCGAAAATATCTCCTACAAGCGTCGGGCTTTCGAAATCGATCGGTGCATTTTTTACTATTGCCGACAGGAGCTCGGCTCTGTATTCTCTTCCGTTAGCTGAGACTGCCGCAAAGGATATGCCGAGGCCGGCCTCAAGGTCCGACCTTATCTTTTCAGCCTTTTCCGGCCCGACCCTGTCTATCTGATTGAGTACGCCTACAACAGGTATATTTCTCTTCCTAAGCTCTTCGAGCCAGCCTCTTTCCAGCGATGTATCATAGGCATCAGCAGCGGAGACGATGAGCAGGGCAAGGTCTGTCCTGTCCATCATCTCCATGGTCCTTGAAATGCGAAGCCTTCCAAGATCGCCTTCATCATCAAGACCGGCTGTGTCGATCACCGCGACAGGTCCCAGAGGCAGCAGCTCCATGCTCTTTATGACAGGGTCGGTGGTCGTCCCCGCATGATCCGATACAAGTGCTGTCTGCTGGCCGGTGACAAGGTTTATAAGACTTGATTTTCCGGCATTCCGCCTGCCGTAAAAACCTATGTGGAGCCGGTTGCCCCTCGGAGTTGACTGAAGATCCATTGCCTCACCTCATTATCAGTGAATCCACATCTATCTTATTACGCTGTAGTCCGTTCTCTATCATAAATTCCTGGGTCTTCGCAAGTTCATCCATATCGCTCTTCCTGATCTTGCTGTCAAAATCATACCACGGGGTCATCATCCTGACCCCCTCCATCGGAAGTCCTGTTTCCTTCTGTGTCATCTCAGCGGCCTTATCGGGGTTCTTTTTGATCCATTCGAGCGTTTTCTTATGCGCCGTCATAAATCTCGAGACCGCCTCGGGATACTTTTGGGCAAACTTTTCCGTGGTAGCTATGACTATAGTTGCATCCACCAGGCCCTCTCCGTTTTTAAGCATGCGCGCACCCGAGGTCAGGGCTTTGTAGGCGGCAGGTCCGGCGAGAAGTGCGGCGTCGACGCTTCCCGCAGATAGCGCATTGGCGCCTGAAGAGAGATCCATCTGGACAAATTCAACATCCTTGACAGACATACCCTCTTTACCAAGGGCCGCGGCAAG
>Ga0302242_1000832_pt1 | contig 26653 bp, 25 predicted proteins | sample AAG_UR_Lys_MG_FD_193510 | JGI IMG/M metagenome (GOLD analysis project Ga0302242, IMG submission 193510) | Enriched activated sludge microbial communities from anaerobic digester in WTTP, New Holstein, Wisconsin, United States - AAG_UR_Lys | ecosystem: Engineered > Bioreactor > Anaerobic >...
ATGATGGAAATAGAAACATTCGAACAATTAGAGAAGATGATCGATAAGAGGATGAAGTATTACAATAACAAGAGACTACATACTAGCCTAGAATTACGGTCACCCAAGGATTTTACCTTGGACTTCGCCAAGAATTTTCACATTAAAAATACTAAATAACGGTTCAGTATTGTCAGGGATTGACAGAAGTCTCTGCGTCAGAAACCGCTTTTTTGGCATCGGTCATGTCAATCGTAGCAATTAATTGCCCTTTCTTAACTGTATCACCCTCCTTGATATTTAAATAAGTAAGCTTACCAGAAACTGATGGCTTAATGTCTCCTCCGTCATATGCTGCTACTTGACCAGTTCCTGACACTGAATTAATAATAGTACCTCTTTCAACAGTTCCAATGACATAGCTCTTTTCTTCTACAACCCCTTTGCCCGCATTAAAGGAGTAGATTGCATAAGCACCAGCTCCTACTAAGAGCAGGGCGACAATCTTCTTCTTAGTTATCTTCATAAATGATTAATTATTATTATCTTTAATATCTTCATATCTTTTAATACAATATAATCTATCGTTTTATTTCTTATCCTTCCTCAACTAAGAAAAAAGGTGTATAATAGCGAGGTAATAATAAATATAACATAATATGGATCCAAAAATTATAGCGACAGTAGGACCGTCATCAGATGATTACCAGATTCTAAAAGCAATGGTCGAAGAAGGGGTGAATATTGTAAGGATTAACTTCTCTCATGGAACATTTGAACAGTGGAAGAGGGTAAAAAAGTATCTTACTCAGATTGAAGAAGAAACTGGGAAGCATGTTAAAATGATGCTTGATCTACAAGGCCCGAGAATCAGGGTCGGAGTAATGCCAAAGGAAATGGAGATCAAAAAAGGAGAAATATATTCATTATTCTATGGGAAAGCAGATCCTGCTAAGAATGAGATTCCAATCGATCATCCTGAATTATATAAAGATATGAAAGTTGATCATAACTTCTTCTTAGCTAATGGAATGATTGAATTAGAAACAACTGAAGTCAAAGGAAAGAAGATATTCGCTAGAGTAATCAGGGGTGGAATACTACTCTCCAGAAAAGGAATCAATATTCCAGAGACTAATCTATCTGGAAGCGTAATAACAGAAAAAGATATCAAAGACGCTATATTCGCTGCCGAGAATAATGCTGATTACGTCTGTCTATCATTTGTTCAAGAAGGAAAGGATATACGAGAGCTGAAAAAGATCATGAAGAATAATAAGGTTAAGGTTATTGCTAAAATTGAAAGGGCAACTGCTTTGAAGGATATTGATAATATTACTAAATTAGCTGACGGCTTAATGGTAGCTAGAGGAGACCTTGGAATCGAAGTACCAATGGAAGAGCTTCCTATCATCCAAAAAGAACTTATACGAAGAGCTCATTGGCACAAGAAACCTGCCATTGTAGCAACAGAAATGTTGGCATCAATGATTGATAAGCCAAGACCAACAAGGGCTGAAGTATGTGACATCTCTAATGCTATCTTCAGCGGAGCAGATGGCGTCATGTTATCAGATGAAACAGCTTCAGGCGCTTACCCTATTGAAGCAGTCTCTATGATGAAGAAGATTGTAAAAAGAACTGACGAGTACTACAACGGAACAAATTATCTAAACGGGAATTAAAAAAAGAATATATTAAAACTCTCATCCTTAATGGATGAGAGTTTTGCAATAAAAAATAATACTCCTTAACATCCTAAGAACAAGAATTACTACCTAGCGCAACGGAAACTAAGGTCATCGTCAAAATATGAAGATTGTCGGTTTAAATTTATTGCAAAAAGACCAGAGTAAATTCCGCTACTCCAACCACCGCCATGAAAAACTCCATTATTGTTATTAGAACAACCGTAATACCTACCAACATTCTGGACAGAGGTGTACAAAGGACTTGGCCCAGCAATTCCTAATTCATAGTCAGCTAAGTTAGAATCGCTCCACTCTACCCATGTAGTATTATACCAATTCCCTGCTCCAGATCCTTGAGTACAAGTGTCACTGTTCAATTCCCAGACATTACCAGACAAATCCCATATAGTCCCACCATTAGCAAGATTGTGAGTTCTTTTAAGGGCGAAGGTTCCAGTAGCTCCTACAGCATTAATTCCAGTATTAAAGACATCACTCAATGCCCCTGTGGTTGGAGCTGGAGCAGTATTAGCGAATCCATCAGAGGCGTTAGTTGTGCTAGCCGAATACCCCCTAGAAAGAACTCCAGAACCAACAGTACCAGTACTCCAATTAGAAGGCTGAGCAGCGATGTGCCTAGCTAAAGAAGTCCATTCAGCATTGGTAATTAAATGATAACCAGAACCCAAGGAAGCACATTCAGCAATAGCATTGGTTTGATTAATGTTAACCCAAGGAGTCCCAGCTGCTCGGGATTCAGGAACAAAGGAAGAAGAGTAAGTCTGGTTTCCATCATTATTACCTTGTATCTTAGCTTCATACTTCATGATATAGAAACCAAGGCCAGTATCTATCCACCCAGTCTTGGTAGCATTACATAAAGCATTGTTTCCCATGTTTTCTCCTGTACAAGTCCAAGAATAAGGGACTCCATCTCCTCCTACTTCGCTAGCAGTTCCTGAAGAACAGAGGTTTATTGTAGGAATAGTATCATGTTCAGTATCAGCAGGTGAGCCACATACTCCATCTATCTTCTTGTTTGCAGAACAATTAACAGTAGTAGTACCTACGCAGTCCTAAGCCCATGGTCCTGTACCTAAAACAATACTAGGTTCACCAATAGTACATAGTCCAGTAGTAGGAATATCATAGCTATTAGTATTATTAGCTATTCCACATACTCCATTACCAGGAATAGGAGGATTAGAAGAAGAAGTAGAATAAGTACCAGTACTAGAATCAAAGAAGTAATTGTCTTCATTAGATAAGAGAGAACTGATGACATAGTCTTGACCATCAGAAGAATAGGAATAATACCTAGTACTATCTGGATCTCTAAGAACACTAGCACTACCTAGAGCTTCCATGACTTCATTAGGACAATCAGTTCCAATACTGCAACCACTACTAGTAGGAAGTAAAGCTTCAGGATGATTAGTCTTATGAATCATAATAGCTTTACTTAATTGGTTGATATCTGCCTTCCTACGGGTATCATTCGCAGCATCTGAAGCTCCAGACATAGAAACAATAATAAAACCTGCCAGGATGCCTATAATAGCGATGACGACGAGGAGTTCGATGAGGGTGAAGGCTTGGTGATTATTATTCATACTCAATACAATTACTCTACTCCTTTTAACTGATTATCCACTAATTGGAAATATGCAGTTTCTTTTCTCTTATCTAAAGAATAATTAACCTTAATTTTCTTATCAGCATAGGATACTTTATCGACAGTAAGAGCATCCTTGATTAGTACAGCATTAACGCCTTTATATCCATAAAAATACTTGATTGCAGCAGTGATATAGTAAGAGTGTTTTCCTTCTAGTCCTTTTCCTAGAACAAGAATAGCATCGTCATTAACACCATCTTCATCAAGGTCAACAATTAAGGGACTCCTTACTATTCCAAATTCAGGACTGGCTCCATTCTCTAACTTAACCACTTGTCCGTCAATCAGATAGAAGGCGTTAAGCGGGTCAACTCCAACTTTCTTATCAACTATCTCTATCTTAGGAATCTCTAAGGGAATGAACTCATAGAGATCTAGTCTTGACTGAGAATCGCTTAAGTACGCATAGATGATAATAACGACCATAGTAAGAAAAAGTAGAATCAAGGAACCTTTTCTGGTAGGAATATCTTTTTGTATTTCTTTTTTCATGTTATTCATAATTATTGATAATCTACTGGTACACTAGTGAAGCCGCTCTTGCCAATGATTATATGGTCAAGTAGTTCGATACCAATTATTCTACCTGCCTTAACTAGTTGATTTGTAACTTCCATATCCCCAGAAGTAGGCTTAGAGCTTCCCGATGGATGATTGTGGGCAATAATGATAGCTGCAGCTGAATGCTCAATAGCTGGACGAAACACCTCTCGAGGATGAACGATGCTCGAGGTCAAGGTTCCAACAGAAATAACTTCATCGTGAATTAGTCCATAGCGACTATTAAGATATAATCCTCTAAGTTGCTCTTTAGGGAGACTCTGCATATCCTTTAAATAATCATAGGCACTCTTAGCGTTTCGAATAGTAACTTTACGACCGCTACTCTTACCAAAGAATCTTCTTCCTATCTCGAAACAAGCTACTATCTGACAAGCTTTGACGATAGGTATATCAAGTTCTGCAGATAAGGCTGATGGATTCTTCTGATTACTAATATTATTATCTCCATACTCCCCTAACACCCTATTAGCCATATGGAAAACTTCTTCTTTTTTAGTTCCAGAGTTCAGAACCACTGAAAGAAGCTCCTCTGTTGATAAGATAGAGGGTCCGGCCTGGATCATCTTCTCTCTGGGCTTACCCTCATCAGGTAAATCCTTAATCCTTAGATTAAGATTATACTGCCTATTAAGCCCTTCTTCAATGACAATATCATTATCATTATATCCATATCTTTTTGATCTGATCTGTTGCATAATCCTTATTATTTTATTTGAGTAATGCCATTCCTCGATAATCTATATCTATTATTGAATTTTTTCTGATATTTTGCAATTTCTTGTTGTAACATTTCCCTATTCTAGAGTATTATATTATCAGAGGACAGATGAATAATGAAGAATTAAAACAATTAGTAGTAAGGATAAAAGATAAGGATAGCCAGGCCTTTACTGAGCTATTTGATTTCTATTATCCAAAAATCTTTAGTTACGCTATTAGGAGTACTATTGATACTGAGCAAGCAAAGGATATTACATCTAATACCTTCGTTAAAGTATTGGATAACATTAAGAAATTCCAATGGCAAGATAACCACAGCTTCAATGGTTGGATATATAGGATAGCGACTAATGAGATTAATCAATTCTTCAGAAAGCAGAACAGGTATAAGCTGGTGATTGATGAGGGAGAATATATCCTAAGCGATGACAACCAAGCTGTCCAAGAAATAGAAGAAAGGATTAGAAGGGATGAAGACTTGCATATCATTAACAAAGCATTATCCCAGATGAGCGAGGACTTCAGCTCTATAATCAGGCTGAGGTACATAGAAGAGCTTCCTTACGAGGAGATTGCCCAAGCGATGGGCAAAAACGAGTCGACCGTAAGGGTATATGCTAAAAGAGCAAAAGAAAAGCTGAGAGAGATAATAAGCAAAGAACAACCATGGAAGAACTAGAAAGAATATTCAAAAATATTGACCGAGAAGGATATGAACTACCTAGTCATAAAGAGGTACTAAGAAGAACCTTAATCAACCATGATTTCTTTAAGGAAAAGGAACCTACTTGGGATTTAAAGAGTCTCTTCTCCTCTCTCTCTTTCTCGGCAATAATAATAGTAGTAGTAATAATATTATCTCCTCAAACAATAGGTACAGATAAAGAAAATCTATTTGATAGGTTATCTAATAATAGTAACGTATCTGTCGCTCAAGGAGGAGATATGAAAGTAATCGAAATTGAACAGGCAGGAATGAAAACGACTCTGTATTTTGATAATAGTAAAAAATTAATTAATTCAATAACTAACAAATAACATGAACATATTAGAAAACAAAACATTTCATATTCTTACATTCACTTTTATCATCGTCCTAACAGTACTGATTGCTACGATGATTAATGAAAAGATAAAGCCTAATGAGAACAATCTAATTACGGTTACTGGAACAGGAGAAATATATGCTGTTCCAGATATCGGAGTTGTGACTATCTCGGTCAGGACAGAAAAGGATACAGTTGAAACAGTAACTACAGAGAATAATAAGAAGATTAATGCCATAGTCTCCTTCCTTAAAGGAAAAGGGATTGAAGAAAAAGATATCAAAACCACCAACTTCAATATCAACCCAGTATATAGCTGGAATCCTGACTCAGGAGAAAGAAAGAATAACGGCTATGAGGCTAATCAAGGGATAACGGTTAAGATAAGAGAAATAGCAAAAGCAGGAGAAATTATAGCTGGAGCTACTGAAAACGGAGCTAATGACATTAGTAACCTATCCTTCATTGTAGATGATAATGAATCTGTAAAAGATCAGGCAAGAAAAGTTGCTATTGATAATGCAAAAGAAAAAGCTAAAATACTGGAAGAGCAGCTTGGAGTAAAAATGGTCAAGATAGTGAATTTCTCCGAAGGATCATACATCCCTACTCAGAGTAGCTACGATGCATATAATGCTGGAGGATCGATGATGAAAGAAGCGGCAAGAGTGAGTGCTCCTGATATACAGGCAGGAGAAAGTAAGATAATATCAACAGTCACTATTACATACTCAATCGACTAAGCATAATGAACTGGACCTTAAAAAGGTCCAGTTTTTTAATAAAACGGTTGCAATTTAGAAGGAATTATTGATATAATATCGCTATGAGAATACTATTCATCGAAGACGACGAGGATTTCGCCTTATCAGTGAAACTGGGACTAGATAGCGAAGGGTTCATAGTAAGGTGGATAGCCGATGGAGAGGAAGGGTTGAAGGAAGGACTTACCAGTTCTTATGACCTGATGATACTTGACCTAAGCATACCGAATATGAGTGGAGAAGAAATATGCAAGGCCATCAGGAAGAACAACCGAACATTCCCGATAATAGTACTGACTGGTCATCAGGAAGTCGCATCAAAAGTAAATCTCCTGAATTTAGGAGCAGATGATTACATGACCAAACCATTCTCGTTTGCAGAATTGATTGCTAGAATCAATGCAATTTCGAGAAGAGGAGAAAATATTAAGGAAGATATCTTATCTTTCCACGGTTTTCATTTTGATAGAGTAAGAGGATACCTCTTAAAAGATAAAGTAAAAATACATTTAAGACCAAAGGAATTAGCTATTTTAAGATGCTTACTTGATAACAGAGGAATCATACTATCTCCCACTAAAATTATTGAAGCTTGCTGGGACCAGGAGGATGATTTATTTTCTAATGCACTAGAATCTCATATTCGAAAAATAAGAATAGCTTTAAAGGATAATGATCATACTATAATCAAGACTCTCAACTCCCGAGGGTATGTAATTGAATAGGATTCTCGTTTTAGAGGAGCAAGACTCCCTAAAGGTCGGAGAATCCTTTATTATCAATAAAGCACAGGTTATGAACTATCTAATCAAACAATACCTTATGAGTAAATCATCAAGGAGTAATAAGATGTTCGCGATGATAATAATGGCCGTAGCTGCTGGACAGCCCTGGTGTTAGTATGGCTTCCTCATACGAGGAAGCTTTTAAGTCAATGAAATTCTCAAAATTACTATCTTTAAAATATGAAGAAAATGTAGATAGGAAGCAATGGATTACCGCTACCTTATTAGCCTACTCTATTGTAGCAATGGCTGCAGGAACCATTATTCATCTCTATCATATCCTGTTCCCTACGGAAGGGAATAATGACTATGCAAATAATGCAATTGGAATTGGAGCAAATGCTTTAATATTAGCATTCTTCATCTTGTTATTTAACCAATCAAAGAAAAAATATTACAAGATTGTTGCGGCTATACTACTTCTTTCACTGTACCTCTTATCGACATACATGGGATACATATGGGGCATCGACCTTCCAGCTTCTACCTTATTCTTTTCACTAATCGTAGTCATGTCAGGAATACTCATAAGCAGCTTATTCTCTTTCATATCTACAGCCATAATCATTGTTACTATTGCTTTGATAAATTATTTCCAAAGAATTGGCTCTATACCAATGAATGATTACTGGAGAATGGAAACATGGACCATTTCTAATGTCCTAATGGTTTCAATCATCTTTGCCATAATCGCTACTGCTTCTTGGCTATCAAACAAAGAAACTGAAAAAGCTCTAAAAAAAGCTGAAGACAATAACTTAAGACTAATAAGACAACGTAACTCCATTAGTATAAAACTAAAGGAAAAGGAAGATGAATTAAGGCGTGAGCAGGCAGAAAAAATGGCACAACTATCCCAGTTCGCAGAATATGGAAAATTAGCAGGAGGCCTGTTTCATGACATAACTAGCCCCTTGACATCCGTATCTATAAATATAGAAAGAATGGCAGACAAAAAGCTTTATAAGGATAAAAACTATATAGAACCGGAGATTATTATGGCTAAAGCAGCTATAAAGAAAATGGAAAAAATGGTAACCACTACCCGTAAGCAATTCTCTGGGCAGAAAGTGTGCATGGAATTCAGTATCAATCAGGAGATAAAGGACGCTATCACTTTACTCGACTATAAAGCTAAGGAAGTCGATGCAATTATACATTTCCCTATTTACCCAGATTACTACATAAGAGGCAACCCTATCAGGTTCAATCAGATAATCACGAACCTAATCTCTAATGCCTTAGATGCATGTAGAGAGTCATTATCCAAAAGAAGAAGGGTTACTGTTTCATTGACTAATAAAAGCAAGTCTATAATAATTATCGTAAAAGATAATGGACATGGTATACCAGTCGAGATAAGAGATAAAATATTCGACATATTCACAACGAAAAAAATGGAAGAAGGAAGTGGCGTTGGGCTATTCTTAACCAAGGAGATAGTGGAGAATGAATTCGGAGGAAAGATAAGTTTCAACTCTAAGAAGAGAGAAGAAACTACGTTCATGATCTCGCTACCAAAACACTACAATGAAAAAAGAGAGGAAGAAGTTTCCCAATGACGAAGATATCATCATTACATCGTTAAGAGCCTTGCTCATGGTATCCCCTGAGGAGTCAGAGGAAAGAGATGTCTTACTTGATTACATAGAGGAAAATCTCTCCCAACGAGAATGCTTATTTGCAACAGTCTTACCCATATTCTGCATATCCCAAAGCAGAAGAAGATTAAGTGCTAAAAATCTAGGAATCCTGCTTGACTGTCTGACAAAGAGCGAAAAAATGGAAGGAGGTCCCTACTATTCATCCCCTAGTAATAAGAAAATAGATATAGCAACGAATATATTGATTTGCTGCTGCTTACAAATCGAACAAGTCTTGTTACCATCCTTAGACACACTAATCAGAAAATCCATCCAAGACATGGCTTATGAATCTGATTACTGTAATGAGATATTCACACTATTTATTCTATCTCACGACATAGAACAAAGAGATAGAGAAAAGATAATTGAACATATCCTAAAAGCGGAAAAACGAAATGAGATTGAAGCTTCGCTATCTATTATCGCCTTGCGTAATCTTGGGTATGATGAACATTATCCTAATATAGTTCAGCAAATAACATATACGCCTCTGAAAATAATCACCCTGTCTGATCAAGAAATATTCCTTACCCCTGCCCTAACTCGCCTGATTCATATAAGGGCCTCGAAAGAAGCGACTAATGTGAGCACAGAAGAAGTGGCTATGCTTAACAAAATTAATACCCTACATGATGCAAAGACTACTAATCTAGGTAAAGAAATGAAGCTAGCTATGCAAAGAACGATGCAGCAGACTGAAATAAGCAATACTGATAAGCAGATGCTACTTATGCCTTATTACATCAGAGAATTATTGAAAAACAGAAATATGAGCTTATCTGATGATAAGATAGCTGAGCATTGTCTCCATAATATATATTTCTGGAACGCGTTTATCATATATGACGACTTCTGGGATGAAGACGAAAAGGCAGCGCCTCAAAACCTACCTATAGCTAATTTCTTCCATAGAAATTATATCTCCTACTGCGAAAAAGCTTTCAGGGATAATAGACAATTATCGTCTATGTTCAATGAGTGGATGTCCAAGATGGAAGAAGCTAATCATAGAGAAATATCTTGTTTCCGAACAATAGCAAAAGGAGAGAAATTATCCATACCAAAAGAAGTGCCAGAATACGGAGATTATACTATCAAGTTCTGGCCATCTTCAGGACATGCTATCATATCGCTAGCAGCTCTAGTAGAAATGGGTTACACTCCAACATCTTCAGTATTCTCTTGTATAAAAGAATACTTCATTCATTATCTAGTTGCCAGACAGATTAGTGACGACCTGCATGATTGGAAGGAGGACCTAGATAGAGGAAACTTAAGCATAGTAACAACAGAAATAATCCGATTATGGAAAAATTCTTTCCCAGAAGAAAAGGAGATAAACTTAAAAAGGGATTACATAATGCTTACGAACTATTTCTGGAGAGCTACAGAGAAAATATGCAATATAGCTTTATCCCATCTAGAAAAAGCTAACAAAGCCCTATCATCAATAGATACGATAAAAAGAAATGGGTACCTATATCATCTCTTGATAAAAGAAAAAGGGGTCATCTCAAGAACCCTTTCAGAGAAAAGATCAATTGAAGATATGATAAAGGATAGTCTATAAAGACTATCCTTTTTTAATCAATGGAAATTCGATAGTAAATTGAGTACCAACATCTTCTATAGAATCTACAAAGATACTCCCTCCCATCAACTCTACAATCTGTTTAGTTATCCATAACCCTAAGCCTGTACCAATAATCTCTTGAGTCTTGTCGTTCTTAACTCTATAAAACTTTTCGAATAGATGCTCTCTTTCCTTTGCAGTCATACCGATTCCAGTATCCTTAACCGTAACAACTAGATTACCATTATGATTCTTCGCCTCTATACCAACACTTCCTGACTGAGTATACTTAATAGCATTGCCAATAATATTTATAAGCACTTGCTTAAACTTATCCTTATCAATATTAATTAAGTCATCAGATCCCTCAATAAGGTTATATCGCATATCAAGCCCCTTTTCCTTGGCCTGTACCTCAAACTCTTTAGCTGTCTGCCCTATAATCTCATAACCATGAAGCTCTTCAAGAGATACCTTCATTCTGCCCTGTTCTATTCTACTCACGTTAAGCAGGTCTTCTATCAAAGCGTTAAGCCTTTCCGTAGAGAGTTTGATTGTGCCAAGGTACTCCTTGACTTCTGGGTCAAGAGAACGTCCATCGTCCAGTATCATAGAAACATACCCTCTAATAACAGTGACAGGAGTCCTGAGCTCATGAGATGCCATGGAAATGAATTCATCCTTCATCTCATCTACTTCCTTTATCTTATTATATAGAACAGTATATTCAAAAAGCTTTGAGTTACCTAAAAGTAATAATCCAATCACCACAAGGGTAAAAAAGAGAATGATATATGAATTTATAATAGAAAGATTAACAGCACTCTCAAAAAGCTTATTAGAAGTAGCCATAGCCATTAAAGCTTTTTTTTCTCCATTAATATCTTTTAAGATATTGATATTGAGCCAATAAGACTGTCCGTCTTTATCCATAATCTTCATACAATATGGATGATTCTCATTCCATGCCCATCCATAAAAGTTAGCGATATTAAATGACAAATCCTGGTTTTCTGTATCTCTGCCCATTTCAAAAGTGTTCCCAATATTATCTTTATTGGAACTAGCAACTAACTTAAAAGAATCTCCTTCCTTATAGAAGATATCGAAGGAATTTTCTGCGCTATTAAAGACTTCCCAATTATCAATGAATTCTTGTATTTTAGCGGGGTCATCAAGTTTTTCATAGAGGGCAGCATTGACTGATTGCCCTATCTCTACCCCTTTATTCTGAAGGTTCTGCTCCAAAGAATTTTTTAAGGAATTAGTAAAGAACCAGTTATTGAAGATGAAGATACTGGGGATAACAATCATCAAAAGTAAGGAATACGAAAGCTGCTTGTTATCCTTGAAGAACTTTACAATTGATTCCTTCTTATCCATGCTTGTTAATGACAGCCCTCTTTATTAAGAAAAATCCAATAATCATGATTAGGATTACAGCCGCTCCGCCAAAAAGATATGTTCTAGTTAGGCTATCATCCTTTTGTCCAAATTCAGAGATGTTGGCTGGCTGAATACCAACATAGTCATCTATAGCTACGGCTCTTGCTTCAGCGACAAAGAATAGTTTTGGAACACTGGCTTCAATTAGCTTTCCTTCACTATTATTGATAGCTACATACACCTCATGATGACCATTAGAGAGTCCTTTCTTAAGATCATATATCCAGTTACCATTATCGTCAGCTTTGACTGTGACAACAATTGGCATTGGGCTATAAATGAAGATTGTAATAATCTGGTTGGGTTCTGATTTTCCTTTAAATACTAAACCTTCTCCGCTACGACTATTCTCCACCTCTATCGTCAAACCTGTGCTCATTATCTGCCCATCTTTAGGTTGCTCAATTGATTTCCCTGTAGTCAGAGCTTTATCAACTCCAGTCATTTCTTCTGGAGCAACTCCTTTATTCCTGTCTTCTAGCTCATCTGGAATACCATTATGATTTTCATCAAAGACAATAGCAACAGGAGATAAGACTAATGAATCTTCATTCCTAATAATTGGAACCAAGGCTACTTTCACGTCATTATTCTTCTCAGATAGAGGTAAGCTTTCCATTTTAATTTGCTGCTCTTTCTTATTTGGCTCTGTCACTTTAATAACTTTATTAACAGTATCTATGACTACTGGCTTACTGACTGCTGATTTAAGGCCCTCAATCGTCTCAGCATTCATCCTACTATAACCAGCAAGAAGAACACTATCGACATATAAATAGCATGATGGATCGGAATTACCCTTCGCATACCTCTTACACATAATAAGATCTCCCGAAGAAAGAATATGATTTCTACAAGCCTCTTTTGTGAGGTTATAATTTGAACAAAACCCTGGAACCTTAAGCTGTTGCAGGTAGGTGTTACAATCAATTACATTATTAATTCCAGCTGTGGTGCAAGCTCCGTCAAGATTAATAGTCGTACCTACAACACTTACCACCTGCTTCGGAGATTCTGAGGGAATAGGACTTGCCTGGCTTGAGGCTGATATATTACATGATTGCTTTAATATAGGAGCCTTAGCGTCAGTTGAAGGGCATGATTCAACTATTTCACATTTCCTCACCTGCTCCCCGTTAATACATGATCCCCAAGGAGAGCACTCCCATTTCGTTTCAGCACACTGATTTGTACAAGAGGTCTCCTTCAAAGGAGGATTGGAACACTCATTTGAAATAGTGCCTATTACAGAAAGCTTTTTAACCCCTTTAATACAAGGTTCTTCTATGTAGTCGTAAGTACAAATCATGCATGGCTTTTTTGTAAGAACTTCAACAGGATGACAATTTGTAGGCAAGGGCTGCTTGACTATCCTATATTGATTACCATCACTGGCACATGCCCCCCACTCTCCATATTCATACTGACAAGACTTAATCGTCGCACTACATTCTTTTGAATTTACTCCAGTACCGCAAATCCAAGTCCAGGTATTACCTACTTGTTTCAGCACAGAAAGACTCCCCTTAGAGCAAAGCTGATTACTGGGTAAATCTGATAACCCCACTGTTTGATTATGAGCACTACCGCAAGCACCATCATCAACTACAGGAATTAACTTACTAGCCATACACTGAGCATCGGTTCCTCCACTATACCCAGAGCATGTCCAATTCCAAGGACCTGATCCAGAAACATCGGAAGCCCTACCCTTAGTGCATAAATTATTTTCTGGCTTAGATATCTGTTCACCTTGATTACCACATTGGCCATCTACTTTTAAGGTTGCAATACAGTCTTTTGATGTTCCATTATTCGCCCCTTTACATGTCCATTTACCATCAACTCCACCCTTAGGAAAGTCTGGAGAAGTTGGGTATGGGGTACCTGATTGACATAAAGCACCGACATAACTATCGCTATTTCCTGTATACTGTTTAGCCGCTGGACCACAGGTACCATCGACAGGAGATAATGATCTTGAAGCAGTACAAGTCTGAGTTACCCCTCCATTAATTCCTTCACATTTCCATGTAGCCTCTTGACCAGGATTTGGGAATAATACAAGGCTTAAGCCTTCTGAATTAGAAGACACAAGCCTTCCACTCTTACAGAAAGTTCCTTCAGTAGGAAAACTTGTTTCCTTGCCATACATCTTCCCAGCATTAGTACCACATTCTCCGTTAATTATCTTATTAGCAAAACAATCTACGATTTTTCCCCCATTAACTCCTTCACATTTCCATTTCCACTGACTAGAATCATTCAATTGATTAGGAGTCAATATAGGATTTCCCTTCTGGCATAATATTGATACATCCATAGGCATATTCTCTAAATTTTTCTGATGCATTCCTCCGCACTCTCCATCAACTTTAAAGTTACAATCTTTAACATTATCACCTACTATACATTTCCATGTATATTTCTCTTGACTACAATCTTTAACCTCCCCATTATTACATGAGCATGAGTTTGAAGATTGGTTAAATTGTCCGCACGATAAAATCTTAGCCTCACATGGGTTACTTCCGCAAAACCATTTCCAAATCCCCCCTTCTTGCTTAGGGTCTGTGGCAACATTTTCAGAACTACATAATCCGCTAACTGGCTTATTTAGAACTACTGTTCCATGAGCAGCCCCACACTGAACCTGGACATTTCCAGGAACTATCTCGTCTTGGCCTTCAGTCCCAACTGTGTCTGAGCCAGGGTTTGTGGTATCTGCACCTCCTGGAACTACTGTACCTGAATTTCCTCCTGAAACCAGTTTAGGGATTATTACTTCTTTAACGTTAGAACAAATAACTGCATTCTGACTACCCACAGAACATACTCTGTAGTAATATTTAACTCCAGGCGTAGCGGTGCTGTCATTATGAGAAAAAATATTAGGATAATATGCAATATATCCGTCAGCGGGGTAGAAAGGATTAGAATTACTTTCTGACCTTATAACTTTATAATATTTAAAATTATCAACAGTCTGCTCCCCCCAATTAAGAATAACCACCCCATCCCTAACAACAGCATCTAATTTAAAACTATTATTAACACAAGAAGCCGTCTCGGTATTAACTGAAAAAGAGCATCCAGAAGGAATTCCGCTTACAGTAGTTCTTGTTCTATTTGAAGCTGAATCGCAATTCTTCCAGTCAGTATAATTATATGATTGACATGGACAAGGCTTTTTGACTTCACCTATACAATTCTGATTAGTCTTAACGCTTTTAATATTACCTCCTTCGCACTGATTAGGATACCATGTATAATCATTTTCAGTACAAGCTGACTTAGGCTTACATTCCCATTTCCACCAAATATTATTATAACCTGATAGAACAGGGGTGCTATCCGAGTAAAATCCTTCTGCGCAAAGCCCCTGAGTTGGGAAACTTGAAGACAATGTCCCGCTAGCAGACCCGCATCGTGGATCAGAGTTGTAACGGACAGAGCAAGTACTTATCCTAGTCCCTGACTTGCAGGTCCAGACACAAGAATCATTGTAACTAAAAACTGAAGATATGTTACCGCTCTTACATTTTAACTTACTCGAAGAACATTCAATAACTTTAATCTGATTATTATAATCAGGACAAAGAGTGCTATCAATGTTCTTAAAAGAATAGCATTGGGCATTAGTACTTGTAGTAATGCTTATACCTTGTCCATCAATATTAACCCTATTAATAATTTCTAAAGAACTTTCTGCTAAAAGAGAGTCTGTTTGCCTATTAAAATAGCTAACGAATACTAGGAACAAGAATGAGATGATTACAAATATTATCTTTTCCCGATTGCTTATTGCCTTCATGTATTTATATATTTCTTTAATTAATGATATTGAAATAATTATACCAAATTACTAGATAATAAGCAAAGAAAAAAGCTTAGCAAATGCTAAGCCTTTTCAATCTTTAATCTCTTAATCATTCCAGGAATGGTCAAAGCCTTAATCAATAAAGTGAAGTAGATGCACCCGATGGTTAAGGAAATAAGGAATTGCCTAATAGTAAAATCAAAATGCCAGTCTGGATGCGTGAGGTCTTCAGGGATCATTACAGCCATAATAATAGCAAGGGCTCCTCTTAAACTACCCCAAGCAAGAAGATGTTGCCAATTAGAAGGAATATATTCCTTAGGACACACCTTATTAACTGGATTAATAACGGCATATATAGATAATCCCCTAGCAACAATGACCACTGCTATAGTAACGATTATAGGAATAAGGAGTCCATTCAAAGGAACGCCAGCACCCATAAATAATAACCCCATTAATAAAAATACTAAAGAATTAGAAAGGAAAGCAAAATATCTCCAGAACCCTGCGAATATCCTTTGATAATGATCATCGAAGTGTTGACGAATATATTCCCCTAGATATATTGCACAGACCGCAGTAGAGATAATTGGAGAAATATGGATATTGTTACCTGATAAGAATAAATTACTGGAAATGAACTCTGCCAGGATGAAGGTTAGATGAGCTGAAGCCAACATAATAGTTAAAGAAAGTTCTTTTTCTGTTCTATACCTGTCAAGCATGAACTCAAACGCCTTACCCATCATAATACCAAAAAGTATACCTCCGACAACCATACCGATAAATAACCCTATGCCATGTGTAACAGAGTCAAAACCCAAGACTCCTCCAGCCGATACAGTTATCATCATACCTAGGATTATTAAAAAAGCTGAAAAAGATGATCCGTCATTAAAAACGCTCTCCCCCTCGAATATTAGAGCAAGCCTTTTGGGGACTCCATAGTCTTTGAACAAGGAAAGAACTGCAACTGGATCGGTCGAAGAAATCAATGATCCAAATAAGAAGGCGACAAGTAATGGAATATGAAATCCAAGTAAACCTAAGAAATAATACAGTCCAATACCTACTAGAAAGATTGAGATAAAAAGACTGACTATTGCAAGAGAGGATATTGAAACGAGATTATGCTTAATTTCGCTCATTTTAATTTGATAAGCTGACTCAAAGAGAAGCATAGGAAGAAACACATAAAATAGTAAATCGGGAGACAAGCCGAAAGAAAGAAGAAAATGAAAGTCAAAAGCAGGAATAAGGAAATAAAGGAAGGTTCCGACTATGACTAATAATACTGTATACGGTACCTTTATCTTCTTGGCTAATCCAAATACTACCACTGAAAGAAGAGAAAACGAAACTACTTCTAAAATCACTTTTGCAAATTCGCTCATATATTATTAATCATCTAATTATTCACACAGAGAAAAATAATATATTGAATTGAAAATATTGTAAATATCAAAAATCCACCAGCATATCAGAATTCTAGATCACTTGAATGAAGATGGAAAATATAATCATGCTCTTCCTTCTCAAGCTCTTCAAATATTCTCTCCAAGGAGAAGGCTTCTTTTCCTTCTAATCCTAAGGCAATAATACCATTAACAGTCATCATATTCATAGCTTGCCTGGAAGTAATCATCTCTGGGTTTCTATTCACACCCTTCTGAAGTAGACTAGCAATTTTTCCAGCTTCTAAAATATCTAATCTATTGGAACTAGCAGGACCATCCGTCCCCATAGAAACATTAACACCTGCTGCGAGAAGACTAGAAACTGGAGAAATACCTGATCCTAATTTAAGATTACTTAAAGGACAATGGACTACTTTACAACCCCTAAGAGAAATGATATTAATATCATCCTCATCTAACCAGACACAATGAATAAGAACTGTCTTATTATCTAAGACACCTAAACTATCGAGATACTTGATTGGAGTCATGCCATAAAGAGCTAAGCAATCTTCATATTCTTTCTGAGTCTCCGAAGTATGTATTTGGTATAATGCATCGTACTTACGTGCTAATGCTTTAGCTCTAACAAGGTTTTCTCCCTTAACAGTATAGGGAGAGTGAGGGGCGACCGAAGGAGTTACGTATTCACTTTCAGAATAAACGTCTAACATCTTTTCAGTCCTACTTAGATCACTATCAAAAACTTCTTGACCTTTGACATCAACTAAACCTTCTCCGATGACTACATACATCTTCATTTCTTCTGCGGCTCTAGCCACCTCTTCCTCATGATAATACATATCCATAAATGCCTGAATGCCATTATGTCTCATTTCGGTGATAGCTCTTTTAGTTTGCTCATATACAAAATTAGGATTAACCATTTCAGCTTCGGCCGGGAAGATACAATCATAAAGCCAATCGTGTAATGATAATCCCTCCCCTATGCCTCTAAAGCCAATCATGGCCGCATGGCAATGAGTATTTATTAATGGTAATTTAAATTTCTTTTTCATCTTTGGTCAAATAATCTATTAATTATATTCTGTGAACAGATACTATCAAGTTCAGCAATATCAGCCTTACTCACCTTGTTATTCTTTCCAATATTAACAGCATGCATAATATCTTCTGGATTATCCAAATGACCAATGCCCAAAGAGTGCCCCATCTCATGAGCTAAAACTCTAACTAATTTCTGATGATTATCAAACTGGTATATATTAATCTCCTTAAATTTGAAACTGGATATATATACTCCTTGTTCGAACTCTTCCTCAAAAGAATGATTGATACCGTTGTAATCATTAGCAGTTTCATTAACCTTACTTCCCAAGGCATTAAGCTCATCACCTAAAGAATTAATAGCATTAATTAAGCTACTCACCTGTGCGTCTAAAAGCTTAATACGCTCCATTAGCTCCCCTAATGCCTTCTTTTCGTTATTAAGTCTCTGATAAACATCAGCTGGAGGAGCAGAAGACCGATTATTCCATTTCTTAACCTCACGTTCATAGGACTGGTAGCGACTATCCCAGATAACATAAAGACTATCTCTCTGTTGCTTTAATATATTAAAATCATCTACATACTGATCGTATAGCTCTTTCTTCTTATCATACTTCTCTTTATTGGTACGATATGCAACATCTATATTCTTTAGTAAATCAGTCCCCTCCTGCCTCTCGTCATAAACTAAATTAATAGACATAACTCCGTCTTTTGAGTATTCGAACAGGTCTTTACCAGTAGCTTCTTCCCATAACTCTTCTGCTTCTTTAATAGCATTAAGGAATTCTTGTTTACTCAATCCAAAACCTGGATCGAGTCTACCGATATTATACTTAATAGGATGGGTACAAGGATCAAAGAAGAAATTATCGTACAAATCTCTAATATCCTCATGAAAGACAGACCCGAACACTATCAAAAAAATAATGATAATAAGTGTGAAGAATTTGTTCATTTTCTTGATTGAATAGTAGCAATTATTTACAATAAAGGCAATTGTATGGCTTGAATTCTTATGATAGAATAAGAGAGATAATTAGATGTAAATAAATAAATGATTGAAATAATAGAAAACCAATATATCAGAGCCACATTAGTCGTAATATGTTTTTTCCTTTTAGCAAAGATACTAACCTTCTTTTTTGAGAAACTTTTGCTCAGTTGGATGAAGGCGACCAAGAGTCAGGTTGATGACCTAATACTACTTAAGACTAAGTCTCCTATTCTAAAACTTATTGTTTTAGTAGGTATTAAAATGGGAATAGATATGGTGGGACTAAAAGGTTGGGTACTGAGCCTAGTAGACTCAATAATGATTATACTAGGAATGTATGTGACTGCTGTCGTAACTAGCATAATAATCGAAGACTGGACGAATAGACGGGATAAGAAAAATAGATCGAATCTAGTCCAATCATTGCTACCAATATTCAATAGTATTGTTAGCGTACTATTCTTTCTAGGAGGATTAATGTGGGTGTTAAAAGAATGGCATATCGACGTGGCACCTTTTCTAGCTAGTCTTGGAATAGCTGGAGTAATAGTTGGTTTCGCGATGCAGGACTCCCTGAAAAATATCTTTGGAGGAATATCCTTGATTCTTGATGGATCATTCAAGATTAATGAGAAGATTCAGTTAGAGAGCGGAGAGGTTGGCATTATTGAGGACCTATCAATTAGAAGTACTAAAATTAAGACTTTTAACAATGAGCTACTTACTGTACCCAATGGAAAGCTGGCTGACATGAGAATAGTCAATTACGCTAAGCCTAATACAGCAGTAAGAGTGAATATTAATTTCGGAGTAGCTTATGGGACAGATATAAACAAACTTAGAAAAGTTGTTGATAAATTAATTGAAGCAGATGAGAGTATTGTTAAGGATGAAAGAACCTTGTCAGTCATAGAACTAGCTGACTCGGGATTAAATTGCCAAATGAGATTCTGGGTAGACAATTATCAAGTAGCTTTTGATAAAAAAGTTGAAATGATAGAGAACCTATATAACGCATTAAACAAAGCGAAAATTGAAATACCTTTCCCTACCAGGACAATATATGTAAAAAAATAGGATCACTAAAAGTGATCCTTTTTCATACATTCTTTAAAACAGTCTCTTAGACATTTTGCACCACCTTTAGAACAATCCTGAATACATTTCTTATCTTCTTCTTCGAAATACATGATATCCGGAGGGACTCTCTTATCACACCCCTCAGACCTTTCCACATTAGCAAAACGATTACTAATCCCCCTACCCACTCCGGGCATCTCCTCTTTCTTCACCACCCTAATATCTTGAGCAACGAATTCCCTACCGTTCCTCTCTCCAATACTAACTATAAACTCTCCCTGTTTAATCTCTTTCAAGAGAGAAGATTCTATCTTTTCCGTATTTATATCCATTAATCCTCTTGGAGTCTTAACAATTAAATAACCTTCTCCATTCTCATATATAACCCCTGCCATACCTTTATCCCTTATTTCTGGAGGAGCCATCAATGGTCTCAAGAACCTTCCATGGTAGGTGTTGTGAAAAGATTCTATTTCTATTCTTTCTGCGACATTAGTATAAGTCAGAACTGCTCCAAAAAAGGTAATAGATACAATAAGGAAGATGATGATGTGACTAAAAGAACTTTTGTAGAATATATCGTTCTTTTTAATAAGATAACTAACCAATAGAAGAGAGATAATAAAGACGATGACAATAGGATATGGGAATGATTCGAGAAATGCGAATACCCCCTCTTTTCCGAAGCTAAGATATCTCATATTATCAGTCTCCTTCAAATAAAAAAGGAGTAAATTAAAGAATAGGGCTGCTAAGACAAAACTAAAACTTAGAGCTGTTCCTAACCCTAATCGCTCTGCAAAGAAAATATACTTTGATTTGAGCTTAACCTGTCCGCTCTTAATCCTATTCATAACTAAGTCTTCTAATTTCTTTTCCTTATCGCCTTTCATGTTTTTTCGTTAAATCAATTAAATTATCCTTAATCATTTTTTTCCCTCGAGAAATAAGGGTACCGACCGTATTCTTTGGAATTCTTAAAATATCACTTATCTCTTCGTAGCTCTTCTCTTCAAAATAGAACAGTACTAAAGGTTCTCTATATTTGACAGACAGACTTGAGATAATACTCTCCATCTCCTTCCGCAAGAACCTCTTATCAATACTTTCACCAATATCAATACTTTTATCAATAATCTTATATTCTACATCATCTAAGCAAACCCTAGCATTCTTATTCTTCTTCAGATGATTAATTGCCTCATTATGGGTTATCCTATATATCCACGATGAGAATTTCCTTTTCCTATCAAACCCATGAAGATTCTTATACGCCTTAATGAAGACTACCTGAAGGACATCTTCGATTTCATCTGGGTTACTGATAAATTTCCTAAGATAATGTGATAACTTATCACGATATCTTCTAATGATTTCGACATAATGATTCGGGTTGTCGATAATCGTCTGAATCAAATCTTCGTCCTTTAAAGTTCTTATATCCATATTTATCATATAATAATCTATTCAATATATATTACAAGTACTAGGACGATTTATTTCATTATATGAAAACGAGCGGTTTTCTCCGCTCGTCTTAATCTACTCAGATAATCGACCTTTTTTGGCGAATCCCTTGAAGGATTCTTTAGCCTTATTAAAATCATCTTCGGTAATAGCATTGATATTCTTAATCATTTCCTGCTTCCAGGTAGAATAATCAAGAGTGCTAATATCGGGCATCTTCATTAGCCCAGGACCACCTCTCATACCTCCTTTGTGTCCCATCATTCCCTTCATCCGTGAGAAATCTTCTTCTGTCTTCTCATTAATCTTTTTGATTTCTTGTGCTTTCCATTCAGTAATACTAAGCTGGATATTCATTCTTGTTTTCATCTTAGCAAAGAAATCATCGGTAATACTATTAATTCTTGTTACCTCCTTCTCCTTCCATTCAGTAAGGGTCATATCCTTGATACATGGCCCAAATTGCCCCATATGAAACCCTTGCCCCTTACCAAAACCTTTTCCTTGTGATTCATTCTCTGAAGCAAAGGCATTGTATCCAAACAATGTCACTGCCATCATTACTGATAAGAATACGAATGCTATTTTTTTCTTCTTCATATTAAATGATTGATTAATTAATTATTGCCTCGGCATTATATAATACAAATAATCCGATGGTTTATTTCACCATCGGATTTATGACTAAGCTCTGTAAAATAAAAGGATTGTATATATGAGATAGACCAAAAGAAAGGCCGCACCCTGACTCCTCTCTAAGATATGCTTCTTACCAACAAACATGACTATAAAAAGAAGGAAAGAAGCGAAAATAGTGAATAAGATATCAGTATTACTGTAAGCATTATATGGAATAGGATTAATAACTGAACTAATTCCTAGAATAAAAAATATATTAAATATGTTTGATCCGATAACATTTCCAATCGCCATATCAGCATTCTTCTTGAGGGCAGCAATTACGGAAGTAACTAATTCAGGAAGAGAGGTGCCGATTGCAACAATAGTCAGTCCAATTATCGACTCACTTATGCTCATAGCTCGAGCGATATCTACCGCACCATCCACCACCATTTTACCTCCAGCAACAAGACCAATGAGACCGATGATGACATATATAGATGCTCGAGTTGGTGATATATTTCCTGTTTCTATCGCATCTATCTTCCCTTTTTTAGATATCTCAAAAACGTAGACTAGAAATATTGAAAAGAATAAAAGAAGTATTAATCCGTCCCCTAAGGCAAGTGAAGATATTCCGTTATTAAAAATGTAATCATTAGCAATAATACCAAGAACTAAGGCAGCTAAAAGACTAAATGGAATCTCCTTCCAAATAGTCTGATTATGTACCTTGAGGGGACATAAAAGAGAAGTGACCCCTAAGATAAGGAGAATATTCATAATGTTACTACCAAGGACATTACCAATCGCTATATCAGCATTACCTTGAACACTGGCAAAAACATTGACTATTAACTCTGGAGCTGAAGTCCCGAAGGATACTATAGTTAATCCGATGACTAAATCAGATACACCCATTTTCTTAGCGATAGATGATGAGCCGTCAACTAAAAGATTTGCCCCCTTAATTAGAAATATAAAACCTGCAACAAGTAATAGTAAGGATAAGATGATCATCTTTTGTCTTCCATCAATTCTTCCTCTATTTTCTTTGGATCTATAACAATCTTCTCCTTCTCTCTACCCATAATGAGTGCAGAGAGAAAAACCAGTAAGAATGATGATACTAAAGTTAATAATATGTTTACTAAAAAATTACTAGAAAACCCAATTCCTGTGAATAGATCAAACTTCTGCAAAAGATCTGCTATAATAATAGGAACAGCTGCGATAAAGATTAAAAACTTCCAGTCCCTCCATTTCTTAATATTAAACAGTCTCCTATCAAGATCATACTTAAAGAGATAAGCAATAAGCAGCAAGGAAGTCGTAAGAACACTTGATTGAAGCATCCAAACTAAAGCCTTGATAACCTCTGAAGATGATACTGCCACCATGCCTCCGAAATAACCACTAACTTGAGATTCAATCATTTCTGAAGTAAAGGTATTATTAACGTAAGAAGGAACCTGGTAAATACAAAGATAAGAAGAGAGAAAAGAAAGTATAAGGATAAGTAAAAGCCTCTTCTTAAGGAAGGTTTTACAATCATCTATCTTGTCTAGTATTCCTGACATGATTTGATTATAGCAGTTAAGATAACTTTGTCCACACTAAAAACTTCAATCATCTGCTAATATCTGATATAATCTTATCAATATGAAGAAAATACTTTTATTACTAATTGCACTATCAGTTCCTTTTATTGTAAGTGCCTCTGAATTCGCCATAGTAGATGTAGGTCGTTTATGGGAAATAGCCAGCGAGACAGGAGGAGCAATGCTGAAAGGGTTATTACAAATTGCAGGAGCTATTTTCGTGGTTTTAATAATGCTTTCAGGGTTTAGGATAATGGCATCTGGAGGAGATAGAGAAGATAAGTCCCACGCTAAAGCCTTACTAATATTTTCGGTACTAGCCCTATTAGCACTAATATCATTTGAGGCAGTATATAAGTTCTTGGAAGAAATATTTGAACCTTTGCAATAAAAAGGCAGCCAATTGGCTGCCTCTTCTTTATTTTAACTCTAATTCCTTAACCTTCTCCCATGTATTCTCATTAAATACTGTAATCTTGTCATTACCAAGCATATACATATAGTCATCTATATACAGAGCTCGCTTAACGCCATGACCACTCAAAGTCTTAACCAAGGAAATGTTACCTCCTTCATAAGAGAAGACATACCCCCCTGAAGAACCAGGAATGAAGAATATGCTATGCTTCTTATCAATTAAGAAAGCGTGGTGATTGGATTCAATCTCAGTCCAGTAGTCATCAAGAGAATATTTACTTATTTCAGTAGGATTACTTGGAGAAGAAACATCGAAAAGAGATATCTTTACTTTGCTATCCTCTTTTCCAATACCAAGTATCTGATTATCTGTTATTGGATGAAGATAAGACGAATATCCAGGAATCTTTAATTCTCCTTTCTGAGCAGGATTGAGTGGATCAGAAAGATCTAAAACATAAAATGGATCAACCTGCCTAAAGGTTACGACATAACCCATATTTCCTAAGAACCTAACTGAATAGATTCTCTCAGTAGCACCAAGCCCCTTAACACTTCCTAGGATATTCAGACCAGTATCCAAGGTATAAACATCGCTGACTGACTCTGCAGATACTCCGAACCTATTCCAGCCTCCACCAATAGTGGTAGCAACTCTTAGGACTCCATTATACTCATCCATAGAAAACTGGTTAAGAAGTCTTCCTGGGATGTTTCCGTTACTAGTAATACTTAAAGTTCCAAGATCCATCTTAACTATGGCCGTCTTCTCCAAGTCTCTGTAGTGACTCTTTGAATAATCCTTGAGGCGATTATTGAATTCATTCCTTACTCTAAGAGCCTCGTCCTTATCAAGACTGTTATAGTACTTGTTTAGCTCGGTCTGGAATTCATTCCATTTAGAATCATTGGTGATGTCATACTGAGCAATAGTATCTAGCCTAGTCACGACTTGAACAGGAATGAGGTCAGATGCATACCCTTTTAAAAAGGAAACATAATAAGAGAGGATGTCCTCATTGTATCCATAAGCAACATAAAGCCCCTTATCAGACATATATATGACTGATGAGTCATTGGATCCTAGGAAAGAGAACTTATCAGTAATATTGCCATTGGTTGGGTCAATAGACATAACAACATAATTTGAGTCTATGCTAGTCCCCCTCCTTGGATAATATATCTCATTACATGAAATACCAGGCATTCCTTTAAAAGGAGTGACAGAGCAGATACTAGCGTCTGGATAGCTAGCAGTCACTAAATAAATCTTTCCGCCATACATTCTAGCAGTAACGATTCTAGCTCCTTCTGAAAGCTCTAATGACCACTTCTCTGCTGGATTAGCAACGTCACTAACATCATATCCTTTGACTTTACTACCCAAAACAACTAAATTATTCCCATCAAGGAGAAGATTTTCTCCATAAGAATCGCTAGTAATACTAGAAGTGATGGATAAATTTTCTACTGGTAAAGCTTTAATAAGATTGACCTTGGATTCGTTCCTCATACCCATAATACACATAGCTCCCTCTGGGCAGACAGTTGTCCTGTAGCTGTCAGTCTTGTAAAAAATTGTCTGTCCATTATTTTTAACAATGTCTGGTTCATCGATTCCAAGAACTTGAACGTTGGTTTCTGAATACCTTTCAGCAACTTTTTCTTCCATAGGAGCAGCAGTAGGTGTAGGAGGCATGACTGTCGAAGTATCAACCATCATCATCTCCCTACCAAGACCAACATATGAATAATAGTTCGACCCCATAGCCTCTTTGACATAGTCCTTATACTCCTGTTCAGAAGAGAACTTAGTAAAGTCAGAACTAGTAGAGATACTTGAAGTAAGTCTCTTCTGAAGTTCAGCTATACCTGCAGGACCCAACTTCATCCCATTCCAAGCTCCGTACCAAGTTGAATAATACCCCTTAACAGCATTGGCTGTCTGCCTACCATAATATCCAGTAGGGGCAACAATATCATACCCCATCTGTATCAAACAACTCTGCAGAGTCTTAACACCTTCACTCCTTTCTCCATAACGAACTGGCTCTAAGGAGCCTGTATCACAAGCACCTAAAACTCCTTGATACGGAAGAGAAAGGGAGGTGATACATAACACACATAAGATGTAAATGTATTTTTTCATATTCGTAATTAATTTATTATATCGCCATCATATCACATATCTCCACTTCTTGGGTAGATGCGACATAAACAGGTAATATTTTACAAGAACAAAGCTTTGTTATAGAATCAAATAGTAATAATAAATAATATAATAAAA
>Ga0302242_1000834_pt1 | contig 26592 bp, 28 predicted proteins | sample AAG_UR_Lys_MG_FD_193510 | JGI IMG/M metagenome (GOLD analysis project Ga0302242, IMG submission 193510) | Enriched activated sludge microbial communities from anaerobic digester in WTTP, New Holstein, Wisconsin, United States - AAG_UR_Lys | ecosystem: Engineered > Bioreactor > Anaerobic >...
CTTTTTGTCCTTTTAAGAAATCCGATGTCCTTTATTTCAGACCCGGCCATGCTGATGGGAGTTCACGAATCCTTTTTCTGGGTTCCGGATCTTTCCCAGCCGGATCCCTGGATTTTGCCCATTGCAGCCGGCATCGCCACATTCTTTTCTTTCTCCATGACCCAGGCAATGAGTCCTACGCCTGAAGTCGGCGGAATGAACGGCATGATGAAGATGATGAAGTATTTCTTCCCCGTAATGATCGTGTGGATGGGAAGATCTTTTCCCGCAGGATTGGCGCTTTATTGGTTCATCGGTACACTGTTTATGATCGTACAGACTTTTGGAATGAACAAGTGGAAAGCGAAGAATGCAGCTGCAAAAAAAGCGGCGAAAGGCAACGCCTGATAGGAGGAAGCAATGGAGTATTCGGAAAAGTGGGGAAGAGACGTAGAAGAAGCCGTCAAACTTGCCCTTGTTGATCTGAAGCTGGAACGGGATCAGGTAGAAGTGATCGTTCTGGAAGAACCCACGAAAGGCTTTTTCGGTCTGGGTTCAAAGCTTGCAAAAGTAAGAGTACAAAAGAAAACAAAAGAGCAGCAGGCTGCACCAAAGCGTGAGACTGCCGCTTCGGTGGTAAACGAAACAAAAAGAGAAGAAAAGAAAGAAGCTCCTGCCGTAAAAGAAGTAACGCCGATGGTAAAAGAGGCTGCACCCAAAAAGGTGGAGGAGCAGAGAGAACAGCGCCCGAAACCCCAAAAGCAGGAATTTAAAAAAGAAGAGATTTTCCAGGGTGGCCTGAGCGCCAATATTCGCATTCGTCCCGATGATTTGAAAGAGGTTACGGATGAGCCGGCCCTGGAATTCTTAAAGGATGTAACGACGAAGATGGGCCTGAGCCTTAGTGTGAAGGCCATGGCCAATGAAGACTGTCTTTTCTTTGATATCACGGGAAAGGATTCCGGCAGTATCATCGGAAAAAGAGGGCAGACTCTGGATTCCATCCAGTACCTCACCAGTCTGGTGGTGAACAAGGACTCCAACAAGTACACAAGAGTCATTGTGGATGCGGAAAACTACAGACAAAAGAGAGAAAAGACGCTGGAACAACTGGCGTTAAGACTGGCAGAAAAAGTTCGCAAGACCGGCAAGAGTGTAAGACTTGAACCCATGAATCCCTATGAGAGAAAAGTGATTCATGCCACCTTGCAGAAAAGTTCGGCCGTTACCACAAGAAGCGAAGGTGAAGAGCCATACAGGAGAGTCATCATCGAGCGCAAATAACGACTTGAAACCTGCGGCTTTGTCCGCAGGTTTTTTTTAAAGCAAAACAAAAAGACAGCTAAGCGCACAGAGAAAAGAATTAAATATATAATAAACAGCGTATATAAATGAATACTTATTTACTATCTGCGGCTTACTGAAGAGCAAAAGGGAAAAAAGAGATAAAAGCCGAAAACCATTTAAAACAAAGCAATAAGACAGGAAAAATAAAGAAAAAAATATTACAATAAACAATTACTATTATTGTTCATTAAATTATTAATAATTAAAAAAGAGAACAAAAAAACTGTTAAGAAAGAGGAAAATGGGAATGGAAGAAACCATAGCCGCAATTGCGACAGCCTTTGGCGAAGGTGGCATTGGAATTGTGAGAATCAGTGGAGAAAAAGCGGAAGAAATTTTAAAAAAAATCTTCAAACCCTTTCATTCGCAAGATTCAACGTATATTGTAAATAGACAATTAATATATGGACATGTTTTTGATCCTCTGGATGACAGTGTTCTTGACGAAGTTCTGGCCGTTCTTATGCGTGCTCCTGCTTCCTACACCTGCGAAGATGTGGTGGAGATCCAATGCCACGGAAGCGTCATTGCCCTGGGAAAGATTTTTTCTCTGGTTTTAAAACAGGGAGCAAGGCCTGCAGAACCAGGGGAGTTTACGAAAAGAGCCTTTCTTAACGGAAGGATCGATCTTTCTCAGGCGGAGGGGGTCATCGATCTCATTCGGGCAAAAACAGATCGGGCCTTTGAGACCGCCCTGGACCAGATGGAAGGGGGACTTTCCTCAGAAGTCCGTGGAATGAGGATTGTTCTGACGGATCTTTTGGTGAAAGTGGCGGTGAATATAGACTACTCAGAGGAAGACATCGAAGAGATTACGGAAGACGAATTGCTTTTTGGATTGGCAAATGTAGAGCAGGCCATTGAGACGCTTCTGAAAACGGCCCAAACCGGAAAAATGATCAGAGAAGGCCTTCGGGTCACCATTGTTGGACGGCCCAATGTGGGAAAATCTTCTCTGATGAACGCTCTCTTAAAAGAATCAAGGGCTATTGTTACGGACATTCCCGGCACTACCAGAGATACCATAGAAGAAGTCCTCAGTCTTCGCGGCATTCCTGTTTATCTTACTGACACTGCAGGGATCCACGACACAGAGGATATTATCGAGCAAATAGGCATCGAAAAAAGCAAGCTGGCGTTCAACCAGGCGGACCTGATCGTGTTTATGCTGGACGGGAGTGTACCTTTGGGAGAAGAGGACCGGCAGATCGCAGCGCACATTGGGGAGAGAAAAACCGTGATCCTGTTGAACAAGAAGGATCTTGGGAGACAGATCTCTGAAAAGGAACTGAAAGAATTGCTTCCCGATGCGGCGTGGATCGACACCTCCCTTTTGGAAGGATCCGGGACAGAAGAACTGGAAGAGGAGATTCTTTCCATGGTTTATGGGGGAGAGGTTTGCCAGCAGGAGAGTCGCCTGGTGACCAATGCCCGGCATAAGGATCTTCTTTTAAAGGCGAAGGAATCCCTTCAGGATGCAGCAGAAGCGGCACGAAGAGGGGAAGCCCTGGACTTTGTAGAGGTGGATCTGCGCCAGGCCTGGCAGTACCTTGGGGAAATGATCGGTGAAACGGTGACAGAGGACATCATAGATGAAGTCTTTGCCCGGTTTTGCCTTGGAAAATAAGAGAGATTAAAGGAGAGGAAGCAAGATGGGCTATCCAATGGGAGACTATGAGGTGATCGTTGTAGGTGCAGGACATGCCGGGTGTGAAGCGGCCCTTGCATCGGCAAGAATGGGTCACAAAACCCTTATTTTATCCATTAATCTGGAGGCTGTGGCCATGATGGCCTGTAATCCTTCTATTGGCGGAAGCGGAAAAGGGCATTTGGTGCGGGAAATCGATGCACTGGGCGGAGAGATGGGTCTTAATATCGATAAAACCTTCATCCAAAGTAAAATGTTGAATACAGCAAAGGGTCCGGCGGTCCATTCTTTGCGGGCCCAGGCGGACAAAGAGCGGTACCATGAGGAAATGAAGCGTGTTTTGGAGAAGGAGGCAAACCTGGATCTGAAACAGGGAGAAGTGGTGGAGCTCCTCACAGAAGGAAACCTTGTAAAAGGTGTGGTGCTCAACACCGGGGCAAGTTACGGGGCAAAAGCGGTGATTTTGGCCACGGGAACCTTCCTTGGAGGGAAGATTTTCATTGGGGAGTACAGCTATGAGAGCGGGCCCAACGGCCTTTCTCCCTCTTTGCGTCTGGCGGAGCAGCTGCGTTCTCTGGGGCTTGCCATGCGCCGGTTTAAGACAGGGACCCCTGCCAGGGTCCTGGGGTCTTCCCTGGATTATGAAAAAATGAGTGAACAAAAGGGAGATGAGAACATCGTCCCCTTTTCCTTCATGAATGAAGACCTTTCCTGTGAGCAGGTGCCATGCTGGTTGACTTATACCAATGAAGAAACCCACAAAGTGATCCGGAATAATTTCCTTCGTTCGGCGCTTTTTGGGGGACAGATCGAGGGTGTGGGGCCCAGATACTGTCCTTCCATTGAGGACAAACTGAACCGTTTTGCAGACAAAGAACGGCATCAGCTCTTTATTGAACCGGAGGGGCTTTATACCGACGAAAAGTATGTGCAGGGTATGTCTTCCAGCCTTCCGGCGGATGTGCAGGAATCCTTTTATAAAACCATTCCCGGTTTGGAGAATGTGGAGATCGTAAGGCCCGCTTATGCCATTGAATACGATTGTATAGATCCCTTGGAATTGAAACTGAACCTGGAACATCGCCATATGGAAAATCTTTTTTGTGCAGGGCAGTTCAACGGCAGTTCGGGATATGAAGAAGCCGCCGCCCAGGGTCTCCTGGCGGGAATGAATGCCGCCCTGAAGGTGGAAGGAAGGGAGCCCTTCATTTTAGATCGTTCGGAGGCCTACATCGGTGTCCTTATCGACGATCTGATTACAAAAGGAACTAATGAACCATACCGCATCATGACTTCAAGGGCGGAGTATCGTCTGGTATTGCGCCAGGACAACGCAGAGGAGCGGCTGACGGAAAGATCCTACAGAGCGGGCTTGGTTTCGGAGGAACGGTATCAGGCTTTTCTCCGGCGGAAAGAAGCTGTTTTGGCGGAAAGAAGCCGCCTGGAGCGGGCCTCCATCACGCCTCTCAGTGGGGGTGCCTTTCTTGAGGCAGCGGGAAGCGCTCCCATCCAGAGCAGAGTATCTCTTGCAGAACTTTTAAAAAGGCCGGAATTTGATTATGAAAGCCTGGCACCCCTGGACCCGGAACGAAAACCTCTGTCCCGCCATGTGATCACTTCCGTGGAAGTGGGCATAAAATATGAAGGCTATATCAACAAGCAGCTGCAGCAGATCGAAAAATTCCAGAAAATGGAAGGCAAAGCATTGCCGGAAGATCTGGATTACGAAGAACTGGAAGGGATCCGAATAGAAGCAAAACAAAAGCTCTCTAAGACCAGGCCCCTTTCTCTGGGACAGGCTTCCCGGATCTCCGGAGTATCTCCTGCGGACATCAATGTTCTTCTGATCCACCTGGAGCAGAGAAAGAGAAGGGACAAAAAGCAGTGAAGCAACTGAAGAAGGCTTTGGAGGCCCTGGGGATCTCCGCAGACGAAAAGACCATGGAGCGATTTGAGACATATCGAAGAGAGATCCTGCAATGGAATGGAAAGGTGAACCTCACAGCCATCAAGGATCCGGAAGAATTTGAACGCAAGCATTTTATCGACTCCCTGATGTGTGCGGATCATCCCGGTTTCAGAGAGAGCAGAAAAATCATAGATGTGGGGACCGGTGCGGGCTTTCCCGGTCTTCCTCTGGCCATTTGTTTTCCTGAAAAGGACTTCATCCTTTTGGATTCTTTGAATAAGAGAATATTGATCCTCAATGAAGTCATTGGCTTGTTGGGCCTGGGTAATGTGAAAGCCGTACACGGGCGTGCAGAAGATCTGGCGCAAAGCCCGCAGCACAGAGAGAAGTACGATCTTTGTGTTTCCAGGGCCGTGGCAGATTTGGCCGTGCTTTCGGAATACTGCCTTCCTTTTGTCAGGACCGGTGGCTTTTTTGCCGCCTATAAGTCAAAGAAGGCAATGGAAGAAATCCAACGAAGCGAGAAAGCAGTGAATTTGCTGGGGGGGAGCATCAAAGGGATCGTCATCCCCTCGATAGAGGGCGCAGATTTTGATCACAATATCGTCTGGATCGAAAAAAACCGGTCTACAGAAAAAAAATATCCCCGAAAAGCGGGAACTCCCGAAAAATCTCCTTTATCCTGAAAACACCATAGGATGTATCCGAAAAATGGGGAAGCCCGACATCTTGCGAGAGGGTCGGAAGGATTTAAAAAAAAGAGGCATGTTTCACGTGAAACATGCCTCTTTTCTACTGTTAAAAGAAAGAAAAAGGGCTGGTCTCCAAGAAATCCTTGATATATAATGGTTTTTGCACATGTTTTTTGTAAATGAAAGGAAGTGTATCTTGGGAAAAGCGATTGCCATATTCAATCAAAAAGGCGGCGTGGGAAAAACCACAACTAATATAAACCTTGCCGCCTGCCTGGCCATGAAAGGCAAAAAGGTCCTGATTCTGGATATCGATCCGCAGGGGAATACCACAAGTGGTATCGGGATTTCCAAAAAAGGACTGGAAAAAACCACCTATGAAGTGTTAGTAAATGACGGAGTCCAGCCGGAAGACGCTATTCTCCATACCATGATCGCCAATCTGGATATCATTCCTGCCAGTGTTCAGCTGGCAGGGGCGGAGATAGAACTGGTGCAGCTGGAAGGAAGAGAAAAGAGACTGAAGAAGGCCATTGACCGGATCAAAGACAGATATGACTTTATCTTCATTGACTGTCCGCCGTCTCTGGGGCTTCTTACCATCAATTCTCTTACGGCGGTGGATGCGGTATTAATCCCTATCCAGTGCGAATTTTATGCTCTGGAGGGCGTCAGCCAGCTGATGAGTACCATTGAACTGGTAAAAAAGAATCTCAATAAGAATCTGGAGATCCAGGGTGTCATTCTGAGTATGTTTGACGGAAGAACAAATCTCTCCATCCAGGTGGTGGAGGAAGTGAAAAAATTCTTCCGCGAAAAGGTTTACACAACGGTAATCCCCAGAAATGTAAGACTGGCTGAGGCACCGAGCTACGGCCTGCCCATCACGGAGTACGATCCCCGTTCAAAGGGCGCTCTTGCATACATGGAATTTGCTGAGGAGTTTCTGGAATTGGAAGGTAAAGTATAATGGCGACAGCAAAGAGCAGGGGACTCGGAAAAGGGCTGGAAGCATTATTCACTGATGTGGAGATCACGGTAGGAACCGGAAAAGCAAGGAAAGAAGAACCCTTGCCCGGTATCGCTGAAACAGACCGGGTTCTTACGGTGGACATCCATAAAATCAAACCGAATGCAGATCAGCCGAGAAAGCATTTTGACGATACAAAGATTGCCGAACTGGCATCTTCCATTGAATTGCACGGTGTGATCCAGCCCATCCTGGTCAGGGAGACCAAGGGGGGCTTTGAGATTGTCGCCGGAGAACGGCGTTTTCGTGCGGCCAAGAAAGCGGGCCTGAAGCAGCTGCCCTGTATTGTGCGGGAACTGGACGAAGAGCAGAACATGCTCATCGCACTTATCGAAAATATGCAGCGCGAAGACTTGAACCCCATTGAAGAAGCAGAAGGCCTGGCCAGGATGATAGAGAACTACGGGTTGACCCAGGAAGAAGTTTCGAAGAGCGTAGGGAAAAGCCGGCCTTATATCTCCAATGCTGTAAGGCTATTGAGACTGCCGGAAAAAATAAAGGAATTTGTGTCCAAGGGCGACCTTTCCGGAGGACATGCCAGGACCCTTGCGGGACTGGATTCTGTAGAAAAGCAGATTTCTCTGGCAGAAAAGTGCATAAGGAATGCCCTGTCAGTGAGGGAGCTGGAAGAGCTTGTTCGTGAGGACGGCAAAGAGAGCCGGAAAAAGCGCGCCGCCAAGAGGCCGAAGAACAGGGAGGTGACTCATCTGGAAGAGGAACTGAAGGCAGTTTTAGGCACAAAGGTAAACATCCAGCACGGAAGTCGAAAAGGGAAAATTGAAATAGAGTATTACAGCAGGGAAGAGCTGGAACGACTTTTGGAATTGTTGCAGTCCCTTGGAAATGCTTAGGAATGAGTTGTGGAAAAAGCCTGTGCATAACCCGGAAACAAAAAATAGAACCGTTGAAATTGCAACAAAAAATTAAAATGTGCCTGTGCAAAGGCTGTGCAAAACTTTTGTATGTTTCACGTGAAACATACACGACAGCGTAGGAGGCCATCGCTTGAAAATCATTGGATTGCGAGGCCGGCAAGGAGGAAAAGATGGGAGATATGAAAATTTATTTTCCCCAGTGGCAGGGGAGCGGAAACAGAGCATTATATACCGGGGCAGCCGCAGCCCGGAAGGGTCTGAACCTGAAAAGCAGGTTGAAAGAAATCAAAATGGCATCGGATGAAAATCTGGTGGAAGAAAACGGGATCCTCGGTTACCGGCAGATTTTGGAGCAGCTGAAAAAGCTGGGAGAGGAGATTGATTCCAACCAGCCCAACAGTATCCTGACTCTTGGCGGTGGCTGTGACATAGAGGTTCTTCCGGTTTCTTACCTTAATAAAAAGTATGAGGGGGATCTTTCTGTGATCTGGCTGGATGCTCACGGAGACCTGAATTCCCCTAAGACTTCAAAGACTGCACATTTTCACGGAATGCCTCTTCGTTTTTTGTTGGAGGAGGGCAATGACAAAGGTATCGACGAGCTGATGTATTCCAGACTGGAGCCCCAGCAGCTTCTTCTCCTGGGCGTTCGGGATCTTGACGAGCCTGAAAAAGAGTACATTGCGGAAAAGTCTATTCCTTGTATGTCTGTTCAGGAGGTAGCATGGACCGAACCGGGAAAATGGATCAGTTCTCTTCATGAAAATGTTTATGTGCATATCGATCTGGATGTGCTTGATGGAAAAAGCTTTCCTCATACCCTTTCTCCCACGGATCTGGGTTTGGAAATCGTGCACCTTACCCAAATCATGAGAAGGCTTCAGGAAGAGCGAAGGATCGTAGGAATGAGCATCCTGGAATATGCCTCCTCGGATCCTTCCGGGATTGAGGGCCTGAAAGATGTAGCAGCCATGGGGCTGTGGATTTAGAAGGAAAACAGGATACTGTCGGTTTTGCAGAAAGGAGGCTGCCATGCCAATTGCCAAAAATCAAAAGCTCATGTACGGGGTCATGGAGAACATGGGCAGTATGGTTCGCGTTATAGACAATGACAATAATATTGTTTATATGAATGCGGCTATGCGGGAGGAGTTTGGCGATCATACCGGAGAGAAATGCTTTACCATGCTATGTCAGGATGAAGACTGTCATGACTGTGTCAGTAAGAAATGCCTGAAAACGCAAAGCCCGGAGAGCAAGTATTTTGAATTGGGTGACAGGAGCTATCAAATCACAGCATCTCCGGCCCGTGTTGATACAAAAGAAGGCAAAGAAAATTACTCTATCGAGATCTATTACGATGTCACCGAGCAGAAGAAAACAGAAAAGGAAAGGGATGCACATTATGAGATGCTGAAAGGCGCTGCGGACTTTCTCAAGCTGGTCCAGAGAGTCACCCTTCCCGAAAACAAAAACTACTGGAATGCACTGAAGATAAGCTCAGCCTATGTGCCCAGCGATGACCAGGGCGGAGATTTTTACGATATCATCAAGCTGGATGATGACAGGATCCTGTTTTATATTTCCGACGTTTCAGGCCATGGGCTTCAGGCCTCTATGCTGGCCATGTTCCTGCGGACCATGATTCGCGGAATGAAGGAACGGGCGGCGGATCTTACCTGGCTCATGGATGAGGTGATCAAAAGTTACCACGAGCTGAAGGTGCCAAAGGAGATGTTCCTTTCCCTTCTTTGCGGTATCTATAACAAGAGGACAAGAGGCCTTACCCTGATCAATGCGGGACACAACTGTTTGCCTTTGGTTGTAGAATGTGGAAAAAACAACTGCAAAATGTTGGAGATCCAGGTTTCCGGACTCCCTGTTTGTTCTCTTATCGACGAGGTGAACCACGAGTTGGTGAAGGTGCAGATGGAAAAGGGAGACAGGATCATCCTGTATACGGATGGGCTTTCGGAGGCATATAACTCTGAGAAAAAAGAACAGTTTGGCATTCCTGGCATCATGGGTGTGGTGGGTCCCAACACAAACCGGGACGGCGCATTCCTGGCCAGCAATCTGGTCCTTGCCGCAAAACGTTTTTCCGATGAAGAATGTATGGATGACATGGCGGTACTGGTGATCGATATCCTCTAAAGAGAGGTTCGAATTTCCGCTATCCCTTTGTTTGCAAGGGAATCCGCCATGTTGTTTTCTTCGGTGATATGAAGAAAATCTTCCCTGCTGAAGGTCGCTCCGTTCCATTCCAAAAACTTTTTATAAAGAGCATCCACATCGGTTTTGGAACTTTTGAGATTTACATGGCCTTTGACCCGATAAAAGGAAATTTGGTGGCGGCGGATCTGGGAAAGCAGTTTTTCCCAAAGGTCCCGGTTTTCTACCGGCGTCTTCTTTGCCGTCAGCCAATGGTTCTTTTCCCAGTTTTCGTACCACTTTTCCCGGAAGCAGTTCATAAGGTAGGAGCTGTCGGAAAAGACAGAGATGAGGAGGCCGTCTCCTTTCAACGCCTCCAAAGCGGACAGCAGCGCAGTCATTTCCATTCTGTTGTTGGTGGTGTTGACTTCGCCCCCAAAAAGCTCCTTGCGGTGTTCTCTGTATTCCAAAACGGCGCCCCAGCCGCCCACGTTGTTTTCGTTCTGGTTTCCGGAACAGGCTCCGTCAGTGTGGATACAAATATGCTTCATGAGTTCCTCCCATTGTAATGTAAAGCGATCTTAAATCAGGCGTAATACTTCTGTAACAAAGATAGTTTATACTGTCCTTAAGGCGGGAGGAAAGTATTTTCTTTCGTTATTGACAAAAAAGAAGAGAAAGGAGGCGATCAAAAGTTGAAAAAGTGGATTTTGGCATTGGTAGTGGTTTTCGTATTGCTGTCCGGTTCCGTCTGTTCTTTTGCTGCTGCAGACAGTGCAGTTACGATCGCCAGTCCTGCGGAGACGACATACGGAGATAATCTTCTGATTTCCATAAAGCTCACAGCACCTAAGACCATAAAGGTTTCTGCTTATGAGGAACAGCAAAAATCAGGAGAAAAATATGTTTCTATCGATCCCAGCAAGACAGATCTTTCAAAGCTAAGCGCGAAAGATATCCAAAGTGTTTCCATCATGACAGCGGAGGAGTTCACCGGCACCGGCACTCTGTCAGTCTACAGCAAAAGGATCGAAGATGTGCACCCGGGGGTTTATCGCATCAAGGTAGAGACCCTGAATGCGGCGAAAGAGGTCACGGCTACCACATCGACCAGGATCGTTGTCATGGAGCAGGATGACAGTGTGGCTTCCGGAAGTGAAATTTTCCAGACACCACAGTCCAGTGTAAAACAGTGGGTACAGAATTTCCTGAAGAATCTGTTCGGAAATTAAGGTTGGCGCGGCCATGGACGGGTCAAAGAAATACATTGAAACGATAAAAACGGTTTTAATAGTAGCATTGTTTATTTCAACAATGCTGCTATTGTATTTTTTTTGGGAAAACCCTGCCCGTTCTTCATTTCCCTTTTCAGAGATGATGGCAGGGGAGGATGAATTCGTTCCTTCTATGGAGCAGATCCTGCAGCCCAGTGAGATTTCGGTGGATTTCGGCAGGGGGGTTGCTACCGTCATCGCCTACAATACGACGGATTCCTGGACCCAAGGCCTCTTAGCCCTGCGCAAATTTGCCAATGCGGAGGATTTGCTTGTAGAAAGCATTACCAAAGAGCAATATGATAAGATCATGCAATTTCGTTCTATTTCCTTTTCCTTTTTAAATACCATCCCGTTCTCCTCTTTTTGCGAGGAATTCGGATATGAAAAAAGCCCAAGCCTTCAGCAGATCTGGGGGTTCAGCCGCCTTTCCTATTCTGCAGGAAGTCCGGAAAGTCTTTTTATTACTGATTCTTTTTCAGATAAGTATTATCGCCTTGTTTCTCCCGCCACTACACATACCCTGGAAGCTCTCATAAATGCCACGGAGCAGGAACAGTATGTGGCCTATTATTCCATTGGGACTTTTTTGGGCACAGGGACCCGCACTTTGATGCCTTTGGCTTATAACACCAAAATGGAAGAGCTTTTCTACAACAAAGAGTTCCAGCGGAGTCAGGAGACACAGATCCGGGGTTTTGCCCAGAAATTTTTCGGGGAAAGCTTTGATTTTGTCCGCAGGATCGAAGAAAGCAAAGGAACTTTGATCTATATGTATGGCTATGGCCAAAAGGTTCTGACAGTGTATGAGGACGGGCACATCGAATATAAAGAAGAGGTTTCGGGACAGGGTACAGAGCAAGATTATTTTGAAGCGCTGCACAGCGCCCTGAATTTTGTGGCCAGCCATGGCGGCTGGCAGCCTTTTGGAGAGGAACGGTCTTTGCAGCCCTGTCTGCGGTACTCCCGGGAAATCAATAGCGACAAGAAGAAGGGCTATCAGTTTTTCTTCGGAGTTAAAGCGGCGGGGGAAGAGTTGTATTATGAGGGAAGACAGCCGCTGATGGTGGAGATCATGGATGGACAGGTCACTTTTTATCAGAGAGATCTCATCCTTCCGGAATACAGCGAAGAAAGTTCTTCGGCTCGTACCAGAGAGACCTTTTCTCCGGTGAATATGCTGGCCCAGAATTACAGCTATCTGTACAAGCTTCTGCTCTCGCAAGGGTATTCCTTTAAGCAGGCGGAAGGGGATGCCCTCTTTGATGAGGTTTCGGATCTCATCGATCAGGTCAAACAGGGCTACGTTTTGCAAGCATCGGATCATGAGGGTTCCGGAGCGGTTCTGAAGCCGGCCTGGATCATTGTGGTGGACGACATGGAAATTTATTTTGATCTGTTTGATGCCTCCCCTCTGGGGCATACAAAGATTGCGGAAAAGTAGGAGGTTTGCTATGGATTGGGCAAAATCAAAAACCATACTGATCGCAGCGCTTCTTGCAGCCAATTTGTTTCTGGTGCTGATGTTTGTAGTGTTGAACACGGAAGACACGGCAAATGAAGCACAGATCCGCAAGGAAACCGTGGCTCTTCTTGAGAAAAAGAATATTTTCGTAAAAGAAGAGGACATCCCTTTAAAGCATCCGGATATGCCGGTACTGAATGTAAAAAATGACCGCCTGGAAGAAGAGTTTCTGGAAAGAAAGCTGGAGGAACAAAGCCCCTTGCCCATGAAGAGCCGCCATAAGGAAGGCTACCTTCGGATGACGGAGGAGTTTTTAAGAAGCTGCGGCATCTGGACGGATCATGTGGCGTTTGGTAACTACGAAGAAGGGGACGATACGGCGGTGGTCTCCTATCGAAATGAATACTACAATCATGCCATTGAAGACAGTTACATCATCTGCACCATCAAAGATGGTGTGATCACGGAGTTTGACCGCTACTGGCTGACTCCCAGCAGTCTTGGGAGGACGGAAAAGGCCACCAGACCGACATCTGCTGCCCTGATCACCTTCATGGGGGAAAAGGAGCGGCCGGAGGTTATTACCATCGAAAAGATAGAAATGGTATACTGGATCGACTCCAGTACGTATAATGGAGACAAGACCATTTCCGATACGGCCTTTCCTGCCTGGAAGATCGTTTACAACCATGGGCTGGTCCGCTATGTTTCGGCTTATGTGGATTGAGCAGGAAAAGATTTTTACTAATTTTTCTTAGTGACTTCACAATATTGACACAATTTTTTGCCACAATGCAAAAGGAAGGCAGAGCATATGAGTTTGAGTTTTTGTTCGTTTTCCAGCGGAAGTACCGGCAACTGTTATCTGGTGCGCTCCGGGGAGACGGCTCTTTTGGTAGATGCAGGTATCAGTACAAAAAGGATTTTGGAGGGCCTGGCCAAAACCGAGACGACGGAAGAGCAGCTTCAGGGCTTGCTCATCACCCATGAGCACAGCGACCACGTAAAAAGCCTGAAGACCCTGGGAAAGAGAAAGCCGGAGCTGTCGGTCTACGCCAACGAAGGGACCTGGGGAGCCATTGATGAAAGCTGCCGCCCGCAAAAGGCAAAGGTCTTTCGCAACGGAGACGCCTTTTCCATCGGGGACATCCAGGTGAAGCCGTTCTCCGTGTCTCACGATGCGGCGGATCCTGTGGGCTATTCCTTTTATGCAGAGGGAAAGCAGGTCAGTATCGTTACGGATACCGGCTACATTCCCGAAGGGGTTTTTGGGGAAGTGGAAGATGCGGATCTTCTGGTGCTGGAAGCGAACCACGATATCAATATGCTGAAGATCGGCAGGTATCCCTGGTTTTTAAAACAGAGGATCCTGGGAGATTTCGGCCATCTTTCCAACGAAACGGCAGGGCACACTCTGTTGAGACTGCTTTCCCAGAGGCAGAAGGAAAGAAACGTTCTTTTGGCGCATTTGAGCAGGGAGAACAACTTTCCGGAAATGGCCTACCAGACAGTAAAAAACATTTTGGAAGAAGAGAATTATCATATCGGAAAACAACTGCTCCTTTCCACCATTGTAAGAGACGAGGTCAGCGCCGTTTTCCAGGTATGAAAAGGAAAAGGGGGTAAGAAACAATGCAAGGGGAAAATTTCATTATCATTGAAGAGCCGGAGCAGAAGCCGGAGAAGAAGAAAGAAAAGCGGGGAAAAAAGATTCTGGCCTTGATCCTTATCGTGATCCTGGCCGCCGGTTCCGGTTATCTGGGAGGTGTGGCTGCGGTAAGCTACAGGATGGGCGGACAGACCGCCGGTACCCAGAATCAGATTACCATAGACACCAACGGAGAAATGAACACTGCCGAAGCGGTGGCAGCAAAGGTAATTCCCTCCGTGGTAGGGATCAGCACCAAAACGGAAGTGGTCACCCAGAACTTTTTCGGCATGGTGAGCAGCGGCATCCAGGAAGGGGTAGGCACCGGATTCATTGTGGACCCCCGGGGATACATCCTCACCAACTCTCATGTGATCAGCGACGGCAAGGCCGAAACCATTACGGTGCAGCTTTCTGACGGCCGGGAGCTTTCCGGCAAGGTCCTCTGGAACGATATAGTCCTTGACCTGGCCATGGTGAAAATCGAAGCTACCGGGCTAACGGCTGTGGAACTTGGGGATTCGGACGATGTGAACATCGGGGCTTATGCCGTGGCCATTGGCAATCCTTTGGGAATGGCCTTTGACCGCAGCGTGACCCAGGGGGTCATCAGCGGCCTGAACCGGACTATTTCTGTATCTGAAAACGGCAAGCAAATGGAAATGGAAGGGCTGATGCAAACGGATGCCTCCATCAACAGTGGCAACAGCGGCGGACCCCTCTTGAACAGCCAGGGGCAGGTCATCGCCATCAACAGTGCCAAAGCGGCATCGGCAGAGGGCTTGGGCTTTGCCATCCCCATCAACAGTGCGAAACCCATTATTGAGGAAATCATAGAAAAAGGCAGTTTTGAGAAAGCCTTCATCGGTATCAGCGGGGTAAATGTAGAGCTTTACATGCAATACTATCCCCACGACGAACTGGGCACCAAAACCGGGGTCTACATCAGCGAGGTCAGTACCGCTTCTCCTGCGGATCTGGCAGGCCTGGAGGTGGGGGATGTGATCACAAGGATACAGGATACAAAGATCGATACCATGGAGCAGCTGACCCGCAGTCTTTTTGCCTACAAACCGGGGCAGACGGTGACCCTGACAGTGTACCGGGACGCTAAGCCCATAAAAGTGGACGTGAAGCTGGGAGTTTCCAAATGAAGATAAGCATAGTTTGCATTGGCAAACTGAAGGAAAAATACTGGACAGAAGCCGTCTTGGAGTATTCCAAGCGGCTTTCCCGCTATTGCAGCCTGGAGATCCAGGAGCTCAAGGAAGAAAAACTCCCCGATAACGCATCGAAGGCGGAGGAGGAACAAGTTGTCGCCGCAGAGGGAAAACGCATCTTAAAAGGGATCTCAGACACCTCCTACGTCATCACGTTGGAGATCCTGGGCAAAGAATTGAGCTCGGAAGCCCTGGCAAAAAAGATGGGGGATTTGGGAATCGGCGGAAAGAGCGACCTGGTCTTTGTCATCGGCGGCTCCCTGGGTCTTTCGGAAGAGGTTTCCCGGCGGGCGGATTTTAAGCTTTCCTTTTCCAGGATGACCTTTCCCCACCAGATGATGCGGGTGATCCTGTTGGAGCAGGTGTACCGGGGCTTTAAAATTTTGGCGGGTGAGCCATATCACAAGTAATGGAGGGGTTGAAATGATCAAGGCATATCTGGCAGGAATTCCATCTTTATATGAAGGGGAAGATATCGAAGTTCGGTACTGCATCTACGAAGACGAAGAACTGGTGGCAAAAGAATCTGTGATGCTGGAATACAGCAAACCAGCTGTGGTGGGGCAAGTGGCCCTGCTGACACTTTTAAGGGAACTGGAAAAGTACAAAGAAAAAGCCATCACCGTTATTGTGAATGACGGTGCTTTGTGTGAAGTCGTCAGAGGGACATCCACAACAAAAAACAAAGACGTTCGTACCATGGCAAAGGAAACAAACAAAGCACTGGCCGGGTTCGAAACCCTTCATGTCGAAGATATCAGCACAAACCGTGAGGAACGGGCCAAATGGAACGAAGTGCTGCACTGGTGAGCAAAGGGGGCCTCGGCGAATGGCGCTTCGAGGCAAATTTAAGGAAACCGAAGCAGCAGAGGCAAAAGAAACGGAAAAGTTATCTAAACACGGTCTTTTTGCAGATGAAATGTATAATTTGGCGGAAAAACAGTCAAAAAGTGGCCACAAACCTGCGATTTTTGGCCAAAGTTATCTAAAAACAGGACTTGAAAGGATAAAATGTATAAAAAACGGCGAAAAATTATATATTTCACCGTTTTTTATGGTCGATTTAGATAACTTTCAGAAACAATTTTCTTGAGCTAATTTCGAGAATCCCAGAACCCTTGCAATAGAAGGGGGGTGGAGATTCTCTTTTTTTTCGCTTTCTCTGCTGCCGAAGGAGATTATACATTTTGGGCACGGAAAAGCGGTTTTTAGATAAAAAAGGAAGAAAATGTAAACAGAAAACGGCATTTTTTAGAATTCGCTAACCCTTTGCGGCACTTTCCACCCCGCCACCGAGTTTCCTACCATGAAAAAAAGCCTGTCGACAAAAGTAAGTCGGCAGGCTTTTTCTTTTAAAGAATATAAGCTACTCGTTCAGCAGATATTCGAAGCAGTAAGCGCATTTTTCAAATCCGTAGGTTTCGTAGAACTTGTGAGCTTCCACACGGGGCATGCCGGAATCCAGTACGATGCCCTTGCAGTTTTTGCTCTTTGCCAGTTCCTTGGCGTGGTCCATCAGTTTGGCGCCGTAGCCTTTTTTGCGGTCTTCGGCGTTGGTGATGATGCTGGAAACATAGCAGGTGGGGCCGGAAAGCCAGAAGGTGTTGAAGATGGTCCCGTGGCAAAAGCCCTTGGCCTGTCCTTCGTCAAACAGGAAGAAAGCAAAGTCTTTTTCGTTTTCCAGGACTTCCCGGTACACTTTTTCAATGACGGCTTTGTCGTAGGTGTTGTACGTCCAGAGCTTTTCGATGTAATCAAAAGCCAGGTCAAAATCGTCGAGGGTTGCATTTCTGATTTCCATACTGATACCTCCATTGTGTAAAAATTGATTACTACTATTATGATCCTATCACAGCAAGCAGTATGAATCTACAGAGCAAAGCGCTGCAATAGGAGACAAACAGGGGTATTTCGCAAGCAGCAAAACAGAGAAAACTATTTGGCGGGCAAAGTTTTTTGAGGGAGCAGTCCCGGCAGGATAGAGAGCAGGGAGCCGCAGAGGATGAAGAGGATGCCCACCATCATATTCATGGGGATGTGTTCATGCAGAATGAGCAGAGCGAGTACGGGAGCCAGCATGGGCTTGAAGAAAAACACCAGCGAAGTTTTCTGTGCAGAGGTTTTTTCCATAGCCATGAAATAGCAGGCGTAACCGATGCCGCTGTTTACGATGCAGATATAAGCCACCGCCGGAAGTACCGAAAGGGAGTGACCCTGCAAAAGGGGAATGCTGGAAAACAGGCCCAGTCCGTGTCCGGAAAGCCAGGCCGAGAGGCCCGGGATATGGCTGAGGGAGATGAGGAAGAGCATTTCCAGGCTCCCAAAGAGAAAACCAAAACAGGTGACTACGACGCCTCCGTATTCTGCGCATTTTCTCTTCCCAAAGACGCCATACAGGGCAAATAGGATGGTAGAGACGATGGTGAGGGAAACTCCCAGGACGCTGAGCTCCACATGCAGTGGGTTGATGATGATGAGAGAGCCGATAACCTCCAGAGCCAGGGCTGCGACATTGTTTTTTCGTATTGTCTCCCGCAAAATAAAAAAGGCAAGAATCGTGACAAAGACCGGATTGCAGCTGAAAAGCACAGCAACCACGGAAGCCTTTGTATTCTGGACTGCCATTTGGTAAAGGATCATGCTGACCACGATGCCCAAAAAACCTAAAAAGGCGAAATAGGCCAGGTCTTTTCTCTTGACGGAAAGTTGTTTTTTTCGAAGGGCGTTTATCGCAAAGGGAATCAGAAAGAGACCCCCGATAAAAAAGCGGGTAAAAGTGAGCTGAATGGGGTGGAACACGCCGGAAACCAGCTTTAGTGCGATTTCCATGGTGCTGAAAATAAGGGTGGTTGCGATGATAAAAATATAGCCGTTCTTCATTTTTTGCCTCCGGGACTTGTCTGAGATAAAGTTCTCCCTTCAGTTTATTCCTCAAAAAGACATTCGTCAAATGCAATCAAAAACACCACCAAAATCGGCGGTGCTTTTAGTAAAAAATGCGTCTTTAGTCCAGGTCGATCTGGTCCAAAATCCCCGAAAGATAGGCAAGTGCCACTCCATAGTTGGACATGGGGACCTTCTGGGTCCGGGCAGAGTCCACACGGGAAAGGACGTGCTTGCGGTTGAACATGCAGGCACCGCAGTGGATCACCAGATCGTAGGGAGAAAGATCTTCAGGAAAATCTGCGCCGCAGACAATATCGATCTGCAGGGCGTCACCGATGCGTTTGCGAAGAAGAGCAGGGAGCTTTTCCCGGCCAATGTCTTCCGACAGAGGGGCGTGGGTGCAGGCTTCGGCGATGAGAACCCGGGAGTCCGGGGTGAGGGCATCGATGGCGGCAGCGCTTTCCACGAAGTAAGCCAGATCTCCCTTGTAATTGGCAAAGAGAACGGAAAAGGAAGTCAGCTTGCTTTCCTTCGGCTTTTTGTCAAACACCGTGCGGAACACCTGAGAATCCGTAATGATGAGGACCGGAGGAGAGGAAAGGAAAGAAAGTGCTGCATCCAGTTTGTCTGTGGTGGCGGAGAGGACAATGCATTTTTTGTCCAGCAGTTCCCGTAGAGTCTGTACCTGGGGAAGGATCAGCCGGCCTTTGGGGGCCTGGATGTCTTGGGGCATGACAAGGAGAACCACATCTCCTTCCTTTACCAGATTGCCGGTAATGCTGACTGCCTCAAAATCCTCGGGAAGGCGACGGATCAGTTCTTCCCGGATTTCCCGGATCCCGGTTTTGTCTTTGGCGCTGACGATGAGAGGCCGCAGACCGCTTTTTGTCTGAATCCGGTCGGCCAGAAGCTGAGGATCCTCCAGGGTGTCGGCTTTGTTGACGATGAGGATCACAGGAGTCTTCTTTTCCTGCAGGGTTTTGGTCCAGGACAGTTCCTTTTCAAAATCTCCATCGCTGATCACCACCAGGGCGATGTCGGTTTTTTCGGCGGCGGCTTTGGTTTTTTCCACCCGCATGAGGCCCAGTGCTCCTTCGTCATCAAAGCCTGCGGTGTCGATAAACACACAGGGGCCGATGCCGTGGATCTCCATGGTTTTGTACACCGGGTCAGTAGTGGTTCCCGGCACGTCGGAGACCAAAGCGATCTCCTGGCCGGTGAGGGCATTGATCAGGGAAGATTTGCCGCTGTTTCTTCTGCCAAAGATGCCGATGTGAAGTCGGTTGGCTCTTGGGGTGTCGCTCAGGCTCATATCAGTACCTGCAGGAGGGATTCCCGCTTTTCCTTTCTTGGAGTGGGCCCGGTGCTCTGTAGAAAGCGCCGGGCCATATATGGGTAATTGTCGTGAATTGTATATAAGCAATCGTCACAAATCGTATATTGACAATAAACTTTGAGTATTGAAAATGCTATGGTTTAGAAACGGAAGTCCCGCTTGCCTTCCTTCATCTCTGCAAGGTGTTCTTTGGCGATGCGGCGGACTTTTTCCGCAGGGATCAGTTCCATTTGCTCTGCGATCATGGCCTCTCCCCGGGCTTTTGTTTCTTCCGAGGCGTAGTCTTCCAGATACTCGTTGAGGGTCATGAGGGCATTGGGGTGGCAGCAGTTGGCGATCTGTCCTGTCTTTGCCAGATGCATGAAACGGTCGCCGGTGCGGCCTTCCCGGTAGCAGGCAGTGCAGAAGCTGGGGATAAAGCCCAGGGTCAGCAACCAGTTTACGATTTCGTCCAGAGTTCTCCTGTCACTGACATCGAACTGGGAGGAGTTTTCTTCTTCCGGTTCGGGCTGGTCATAACCCCCTACGCTGGTGCGGGAACCACCGCTGATCTGGGAGATTCCCAGTTCCAAAAGGCGCTCTCTCATTTTTTTTGATTCTCTGGTGGAGATGATCATGCCAGTATAAGGAACGGCGATACGCAGCACGGCTACGATCTTAGCGAAGGTATCATCCGGCACGGCATCGGAAAAATCCGCCACATCGATGTCGTCTGCCGGACAGATCCGGGGAACGCTGATGGTGTGAGGTCCGCAGCCTTTTGCCGCTTCCAGATGCTCTGCGTGCATCAACATACCGACAAAATCATAACGATATGTGTTGAGTCCGTATAGAACGCCGCAACCGACATCGTCAATTCCCGCATCCATGGCGCGGTCCATGGCCTCGGTATGCCAGGCGTAATTGTGCTTCGGTCCTGTCGGATGAAGGGCTTCATAGTTTTCTTTATGATACGTTTCCTGGAAAAGGATATAAGTTCCGATTCCTGCATCCTTCAGCTTTTTATAATCTTCAACGGTGGTTGCGGCGATGTTGACATTGACACGGCGAATCGCTCCATTTTTGTGATTGATGCTGTAAATGGTCTTGATGCTTTCTAAAATGTATTCGAGTGGGTTGTTAACGGGATCTTCGCCGGCTTCGAGAGCCAGTCGTTTGTGTCCCATATCCTGCAAGGCCACAACCTCACGGGCGATTTCCTCTTGCGAGAGTTTTTTTCTGTGTATCGTCTTGTTTTCTGCATGATAAGGACAGTAGGTGCAGCCGTTGATGCAGTAATTGGAAAGATACAGGGGGGCAAACATGACGATGCGGTTGCCATAGATCTTTTCCTTGATCTGCTTTGCCAGAGCAAACATTTTTTCGTTCTGTTCCGGCAGGTCGCATTCCAGAAGAAGGGCGGCTTCCCTGTGGGTCAGCCCCTTACAGTCCTTGGCCCTCTCGATCAGAGTGTCGATGAGTTCTTTATCGTTCTTGTGTTCCTGGGCGTAGGCCAGGGTGTCGAGGATCTCCTCATGATTGATAAAGTCGACAGCGTTCTTGGATTTCGGGTCATACATAATGATTCTCCTTTCGGTGCCTTTCTTGCTACTCAGCAGGAGAGGCGGTTTTGGAATAAATGGTTTTCGTGCTGACACCGGGAAGCATTCCCAGCTTTCCGGACAGGGCGCTGATGACATCCCCGGGGCCGTCGATGATGACGCTGATGACAGAAATCTTTCTCCCGGAGTGGGGAATTCCCATTCTCCCGATGATGTAGTCTCCGTAATCGTGGAGAATGGCATTGATCTTATTGGCGGAATCGGTATTTTCTACAATGATTCCAATGAGAGCAAGTCGTTGTTCCATGGGCGTTTTACATCCTTTCCGGTATTAGCCCGCCCCATTTGTGGAACAAATGGTTGGCGAACTCATGCAAGGAAATCACAAATCTATGATTTGTAAATTTCTACTGCAAAAAAATCCTTATGCGAAAAGGCATAAGGATAAAAGCTGCGATATTGATCGGAACTCTATTCTCTCGCCTTTTCACCGGGACGAACCCTTGTGTTTCAGTACGATACTTTTGTCAGCTCGCCCCATTTGCAGAACAAATGGTTGGCGTGGCGGTTTGCCGTCAGAGAAAGAAAATCGCTCTCTTTCAGCTTACTCTACTATTAAAATAGCATGTTCGGATATGGTTTGCAAGAGGTGTAAATGAACTTTGTTTTTTTATTAACAAAAATACCGGGCTTCAAACAGAAAAACAAAAAATTTCAAAAGGGAAAAGCGAATTTTCTGCAAAACAGAAAGGGAATGGCAAAAATTGCTGTTCTCGGGTATAATCATGGTATTCACAAATCTTTGAGTTGCAGATTTCTACTGCTGCAAAGAAAGGAAAGCAATATGAAGAAGAATATATTACGGGCGGGAGCGGTATCCCTGGCCCTGATTCTTTGCCTGGGGGCCTTTGCCGCCTGCGGAAAAACACAGGAGTCTGAGGAGGAGCCGGAGGCTGCGGCACGCACCACGTTCAACATTGCCTCCCTGAAAGGCCCTACCACCATGGGGATGATGAAGCTCATGAGCGATGTTGAAACCAACGCAGCCAAGCATGATTATCTTGTGACCATGTACGGTACGGCGGATGAGATCGTTCCCCAGCTCATTAATGGGGATGTGGACGTAGCCCTTCTTCCCTGCAACCTGGCCAGTGTGCTTTACCAAAAAACAGAAGGGGCGGTGCAGGTGGCCGCTGTCAATACTCTGGGAGTCCTCTATGTGGTAGAGACGGGAGACAGCATCAAGTCCTTTGCGGATCTGAAGGGTAAGACCATTTTCAGCACCGGAAAAGGAACCACTCCGGAATACGCCCTGAACTATCTTCTGAAAGAAAACGGGCTGGATCCGACAAAGGATGTAAAGATCGAGTTCAAAAGCGAATCCACAGAAATCGCCGCTATGCTGGCAAAAGGGGAAGATGTCATCGCCGTCCTGCCCCAGCCCTATGTTACCGTCGTCCAGGCCCAAAACCAGAAGGTGAGGGTGGCTCTCAGCCTGACAGAGGAGTGGGACAAAGTCAGTGAAGACAGCAGCATGGTCACCGGCGTGCTTTTGGTCCGCAAAGCCTTTGCGGAGGAAAATCCCTTGGCCTTTGCCGAATTCCTGGACGAATACAAGGCTTCCACGGAATACGCCAACAGCAATTTGAAGGAAACTGCTTTGCTGGTGGAAAAGTACGGCATCGTTCCGAAAGCGGCTCTTGCAGAAAAAGCCATCCCGGCCTGCAATATCGTATGCATTGAGGGAACAGAAATGAAAGAAGCGGTTTCCGGCTACCTGGATGTTCTGTTTGAAGCTGACCCCAAATCCGTAGGAGGAGCTTTGCCGGATGATGGATTCTATTTCCAGAGATAAGGGAACGATAAAAGAGAAATATACCGGAAAAAAGCAGGTGACTGCGGTCCTTGTCCTGGTCTTTTGGTTGGGCGTGTGGCAGATTTCCGCCATTCTGGTGGGGCATGACCTTTTGCTGGTCTCGCCCCTTGATGTGGTGGCCACGTTGTTTTCCCAGATGAAGGAGGGGGCTTTCTGGTCTACGGTGAGTTATTCCTTTTTGCGCATCGTCAGCGGGTTTCTTCTGGCTATTGTCATAGGGATTTTTCTCGCCGTTCTCAGCGCAGCAAACAGCGTGGTCAAGGCCCTGCTGGCGCCCTTTTTCAGCGTCATCAAGAGCATCCCTGTGGCCAGCTTTATCATTTTGATCCTCATCTGGGCAGGAAGCGGAAGCCTTTCCATCATCATCAGTTTTCTCATGGTGCTTCCGGTGATCTATATGAATGTTCTTGAGGGGATCCTGCATACAGACAAAAAGCTTCTTGACATGGCCAAAGTCTTTCATGTTTCTTTTCCGAAAAAGCTGGGGGCCATTTATATTCCCGGTGTCATGCCCTATTTCGTCTCCAGCTGCAAGATCGGGCTGGGACTTTGCTGGAAGAGCGGCATTGCGGCGGAGGTCATCGGCCTTCCCACGGGCAGCATCGGCGAGCGCCTGTACCAGGCCAAGATCTTTCTGAGTACGGCGGATCTTTTCGCCTGGACCATTGTCATCGTAGCGGTGAGCTATTTCTTTGAAAAGGTGTTTTTGTGGGGACTTTTGCATTTTGCAAGACATCTGGAAAAAGGAGATGCGGGATGGATATAAGGATTCAGGAACTGACAAAAGCATACAACGGCAAAATCGTGCTGGATCGTCTCACCGCCTTGCTTCCCCACGGCGAAGTCACGGTGCTTACCGGGGCCAGCGGTTCGGGCAAGACCACTCTGGCCAAGATCCTTTTGGGTCTGGAGACCCCGGATTCGGGAAAGGTGGAGGGGATGGACCCCACTCACCTGGCGGCGGTATTCCAGGAAGACCGGCTTTGCGAGCAGCTTTCCGGGACAGGAAATATCCGTCTGGTAATGAAAAGGAAGGCAACTCCCCAGGAACTGCTGGCTGCCTTTGCAGAGGTAGGACTCACCGAAGAGGATGGGAAAAAGCCCGTGAGGGAATTGTCCGGAGGGCAAAAACGCCGTATCGCTATCTTGCGGGCCATGCTGGCGGACAGCGATTTCGTCTGTCTGGATGAGCCCTTTCAGGGCATGGACAAGCAGACCAAAGAAAAAACGATGGCTTATGTAAAAAAAGCCATCGCCGGAAAAACCGTTTTGCTGATCACTCATGACAGCGGAGAAGCCGAATATTTCGGGGGACAGGGACTCTTTCTCCAGCCCACCCTTGCGCAACAGCGCACTTAATCAAACTTCTTCACTGCATCCAGGTATTTTTTCAAAACCCCGATATTCACATAGTAATAAGAATATTTGTCCTGTTTTTTGACTTGCACCAGCTCTGCTTCTGCAAGTTTTTTTACGTGCTGGGAAATGGTAGCCTGGGAATAATCAAATTCTGCCACCACGTCTTTGTTGCACACGGGGATACGGTTGCGGTTGCTCAGAAAGATAAAGCGGAAAATCTTCACTCTGGCAGGATGGGCCAGTGCATCCGAAACCCGTGCGGTAAGGAGGATCTCTTCCTCCTGCAAATTGTCAGCTTCTTTTCGTAATCTCATAAATATTCTCCTGATAGTATTGTGGATTCGTTCCGTTTGAAGAGCAGACGGATGTTGAAAACAAAATATACATAGTCTAATGGCGATATAAGATGTATTATACGGAAAGAGAGGAGGAAAGTCCAGAAAATCGAGAGAAAAAAGTCCGAAAGGTTATCTAAGGCTGCTGAAGGCCGTTGGAGTAGGATAAACGAAGAAATCTTTTCAGAATCCATTTGCCTTGCTTCGGCGAAAAAGTCCGGAGTAGCTATATCCGACAAACCACGCCGGCGGCCCCACCCCGCTCCGTCAGCGCCAAAAATCCGAAATGGATTTTTGACACAATCCTTCAAAAACCACACTCTTCCTGGCCGTCGCCGGATCACCGCGGACCGCCGAAGGTCGTTGGAGTAGGATAAACGAGCAAATCGTCGGCAAATCCATTTGCCTCGCCACCATAGTCGAAACCCGGAGTAGTGCAAATTTGAAAAAGTTCGTGAAACCACACCTTGTCGACTTGTCCAAAAAGTTCGGAGTAGCTATTTTCAACAAATCACGTGGTGTAACTACCTCGTTCCGGCCGGGCCGTCGGCGGGCCTGAAAGCCGAGGCCGTTTTATACCCGAAATTTGCAAAAAATTTTAAGATGCATTGACAGCGGAAATGGATCCTTATATATTGAATATAAATTCAATATATAGGTCGCCCAACGAGTTACAAGGAAAATAAGGAGAGACTATGGCCAGAACGGCGGAACAAAACGAGCAAATGCGGGAAGTGCGAAAAGAACGGATCCGAGAGGAGGCTCTGCGGCAATTTGCAGAAAAAGGTCTTTTTGCAGCCCGGATACAGGATATTGCCACAGGGGCAAACATGTCTCAGGGGCTTTTGTACCACTACTATCCTTCCAAGGACGCTATTTTTGTGGACCTGATCAGTGACGCTCTGGAAAAAACCAACGAAGCAGCAGCAGGGGTGAAGAACATGGACCTGTCCGCCAAGGAGAAGATCCTTTTTTCTCTGCGCACGCTTTTTCATACCATTGAGACAAGTCAGCGCTTTCGGGAGACCTGCCGCTTCATAGCCCAGGCCGTGAATTCCTCGGCCATTCCTCCTGAGGGAAAGGCCATGCTGGAAGAAAAGCGGGATCTTCCCTATCAAATCATGAAAGAGATCATGGAGGAGGGGCAAAAGGAAGGCACGGTAGTGGAGGGAGATGCCCGGGCCCTGGCGGTGCTTTTTTGGACCAGCATCAACGGTCTGGCGATTTACCGGGCCACCAGAGAGGATGCGGGGGAACTGCCCGGCTATGAAATGATGGCCAGGCTCTTTTTGAAGGAGGAAAGGGAACGGATATGAGCACAAGAGGAAGGATCATGCATTATATACTGAAATACCGGCATTTGCTGAAAGGACAGTTTCGCCCTGAGGTGATAAGCTTTGACACTTCTATTGAAAAACTTCGGGAGGATTGCGAAAGGTCGGCGGAACGATTGGGCAGGCTGGTGCCGGGAATTCTGGCAAATCAGGCTGCCTTTCCCGGTTTTTATGCGGAATGGGTGGAACCGGAAGGCTGTCCGAAGGACAAAGCGGTGTTGTATTTTCATGGAGGGGGATTTGTCATGGGAAGCGCCAGGTCTCATCGGAATATCGTCGCCGGGTTTGTCAAACGTCTGGGAGTAAAGACGCTGGTGTTTGACTATCGTCTGGCACCGGAACATCCGGCCCCGGCGGCGGTGGAGGATGGGGCAAAGATCTACAGATGGCTGCTGGCAGAAGGTTATTTGCCGGAGCAGATTGCCTTTGCGGGAGATTCTGCCGGGGGCGGCATCGCTTTGGGTACCCTGATGAAACTCAAAGCCGAAGGAACCCCACTGCCTTCGGCCTGCGTTGTGTTTTCTCCCTGTACGGACATGACCATATCCGGGGAGTCCCAGGTCACACGTCTGAAGGCGGATCCCTGCACACCCAAGGGAGCCAACGAAACCTATCTGGCCTATTATGTGGGTGGAGGAGACCCCAGACACCCCTACGCTTCCCCGCTTTTTGGGGACATGAAAAATC
>Ga0302242_1000851_pt1 | contig 26372 bp, 20 predicted proteins | sample AAG_UR_Lys_MG_FD_193510 | JGI IMG/M metagenome (GOLD analysis project Ga0302242, IMG submission 193510) | Enriched activated sludge microbial communities from anaerobic digester in WTTP, New Holstein, Wisconsin, United States - AAG_UR_Lys | ecosystem: Engineered > Bioreactor > Anaerobic >...
ATAAGGAGTGATTTTATTATAAAGCACTAACATTTAATCGTTTCATTTTGGTATAGCAATCACTCTCTCTTTAAAGCGATAGAAGACAACTGAATCGTCTCCAATATTCTGATCGAGGACCATGCCAGCGGCTATTTTATTGTTATTGCCGACTTTTATAGAAGGGATTGTTGCACTGTTAATGCCAAAGAGATTCCCATGGCCAACTTCAGTTGCCCCAGAGAGGCAAACATTCGGACTGATGAAGTTGAAGTCTCCAATAATTGTATCATGCGCTATACTACAACGCGCATTAATTAGTGTGAACTCACCAATCCTTACATTTGGGCCAAGATTAACATTGGGTCCAATAATGGAACCTTCTCCTATTTTGGCAGAATCTGAAATATAAGCACTGCAATGAACAAAAGTGAGAAACACTGCACCTTCTGCTTTAAACCTTTCAACGATCTTAAATCTATGCTCAAGCCCTGCGATACCAATGATATAATTAATATCTCTGCTAATCTGATGATTTTGTATTCCTCCCAGGAGGGGGGCAGAGAAAGCATACTTTGAGTAGTTATTCGCATTATCATCAAGAAAACCTACTATTTTGAGATCTCGTTTAAGAGTAACCCTTTGAGTATGCCTAATGTACTCATCTATCTCTGCCGCATGCCCCCCGGCACCGAGTACAATTACTTTTTTCATTATGATCTGGTTTTGTAAATTGGTTTCAAATATTGCTGCCAATAAAAGTTAAAAATACCATTCATCAACGATAAATTAAGCCTTTGGCTTAAAATTAAGGTCTGGCACTCAATAGGCCTGAGATTCTTTATCACATTCTATTTAGTCGAATAACCTCCATCCACAATGAGATTGGTGCCCGTAATCCACCGGGCAGCATCTGAAATAAGAAAAAGAGAAGCATTTGCCACATCTGCCGGTTGGCCCAGTCCGAGTGGGTGTAATGACTTAATTCTATTAATTGAACTCTCATCCTTGCTGTACACTGCATGCTTTGACATTGGAGTATCAACTACACCCGGAGAAATGGCATTTACCCTTATTCTTCTAGTTGCCAGCTCAACAGCCATGGACCTCACGGCAGATATCAAAGCACCCTTTGTCATTGAATACAGCGCCTTACCACTCTCACCTGTAACACCCATAACCGAGCTTATGAAAACAATACTCCCCCCATTTACAGAGAAGTGTGCTTGTTTTAATGCATTTCTGGTCAGGTTAACAGCACCAATAACATTTACCCGAAAAAAATCCTCCATTTTACCTGGTGAAATTGCGTTCAATGGTAATGTGGTCGAGATACCGGCACAATTAACAACCCCATCAATAAGTCCCTGTTTATTCACAACAACTTTAACCGCATCAGCAATTTGTTTATATTCAAGAAGATCAACAGAACAAATCACGTGATCTGAAGGCTGTTTCATCATACCCAGGGTTTCCTCCAGCCTGTTCTGGTCTCTACCAAAAAGTGCAACTCGAGCACCATACTCGCTGAAGGTTATGGCACATTGTCTTCCAATACCCGAAGAAGCCCCGGTAATAAGGATAAATTTGTCCTTCAGTGAGAATATAGATTCAGACATATTATTCAAATATTACTATTGCACACGTTGTTAGAATTCACACTGTTTCTGCAATTATATAAACAACTTTCAAAAGTTAAAGGCTACACCTCGACAATATCTCCTATGAAGCAATCATTCAAATGTATTATTGCTGTACCCCATGTCAGTCCAACGCCAAAACCGCTTAAAAGAATACGCTTCTGACCGTTGAGCTTTCCACTTAGTTCCGAGACAATTGTGAGAGGTATGGAGACTGATGATGTATTGCCATATTTGTGAATTGTTGTCGGGATCCTTTCTTCAGGCAATCTAAGCTTCCTGGCGAGGAAACCATTTATATAGCTGTTTGCCTGATGGAAGATAAAGTAATCTATTGAGTTTCTTTCAACACCGGCAAATTCGATTAACCGGTCAAAGTCACGTGGCACCTCACGGATAACGAAGTTAAACACATCCGCCCCATTCATGTAACCTTGTTCTTCTGAACGGATATTCCCGTGTTCATCGACAACCTTCTCAGTAACAGTCTCGCAGGAACTCATCTTACGGTAACCGCCAGCGGGTATTTTTATTAAAGACTCCCTGGATCCATCGGAATTAAGAGAAAACCAACTTGTGGAGTATTGCTCCCCTCTTTCAATAAGTGCAGCCACTCCTCCATCGCCGAAAAGGAAAGCCGTCTTACGGTCCTTCTGTGAATAAACCTTTGAGCGTGTCTCTCCATCCAGCACAAGAGCTTTCCGTATACCTCCTGCTGTAAGCATGGAGTAGGCAACACTAAGCCCATAAAGAAATGCCGAGCAGCCAAGACTAATGTCAAAAGTGATAGTGGATGTTGATAGTTGAAGTCTATTCTGCAATAGAACCGATGTAGCCGGCATACGATAATCAGGAGTCTGTGAAATGAATAGCAGAAGATCTATCTCATTCCTGTCAATATTCATTTCGTTTATGAGCTTTTCGGCAGCCGCAAAGCAGAGGTCTGACGAGCAAGTGTTATCATCAGCGAATCTGCGTTCTCTGACACCAATCTTGTCAATGACCTCCTGTATATCATCCTTGTTGAAATAAAGATCATGCTTATAGTTGTTAATAATCTTCTGAGGCACCGCCGCGGCAAGGCCAGATATCCCAACATTGTTAAATGATAACAGGCTCATGATTTTTGTTTGTCTGTGATGAGTCTAACCAGATCAGCTACAGTTTTCAAACTGTCGAACTCCTTCATCTCAATTTCAATCCCGAACTCACTGTCAAGCATTGCTAGTACAGATAACTCCGTAAGGGAACTATAATTCTCATAATCGCGAAATACTCCATCCGGCTTGATTGTACTTCTATCCATTTCAAGTGCTTCAGCCAATGCTTCAATAAGTTTTTCTTCCATAGTATTGTAAGTTATTAGATTTAGAATTGAGTTTATTAACACAGATCAGAGTATAGTCTTCAGATATCCAGCGAATCATGGCTTCCTCTGAATCTTTCCATAGTGACTGTATCTTCTGAGTTTATTCCTTCGCGGATAAGCACCTTAATCACAGTCTGAAACAGGATTTTAAGGTCAAGCCAGAACGACATATTATCAACATACCAGATATCCAGTTCGAACTTTTCCTCCCACGACAAGGAATTGCGCCCATTTATCTGAGCCAGGCCGGTAATCCCTGGTTGCACCTCATGGCGACGTGCCTGTCGCTCATTGTAAAGAGGCAGGTATTCAGGCAGCAAAGGGCGGGGACCAACCAGACTCATGTCTCCTTTAATGACATTAATCAGTTGTGGAAGTTCATCAAGGGAGAGAGAGCGCACATACCTCCCAAAGCGGGTCAGTCGTTCATTGTCAGGAAGCAGTCGTCCAGTATCATCCTTCCGGTCATTCATTGTCTTAAACTTCAGTAGTCTGAAAAGTTTTCCTCCCAACCCGGCCCGCGTTTGTTTAAAGAAGACAGCACCTTTGTTTGTAATAGTAAGGATAAGTAATAGAAAAACCAATACCGGAAGTCCGGCTACAAGACCAGTTGCTGAAACAAGTAAATCCAGTGCGCGCTTAACTATCTTACTGTATAATCGTGACTTCAATTTGATGTTGCTTTTATTACTTCCTCGGCAATAGTGTTTGCATTCCTGGATGTAAAATCGGCTGAAGCTTCCAGGGAATTTCTACTATAAGCAGATAAAAGATCTTCATTTTCAGCAACTTCATCTATAAATGCAGCCATCTCAGCTACCTTTTTATGGCTGAAACATTTGCCGTTTTTGTATTTATTAACTATATTATTAAGCTCAGACTCTTCACCCGCAATGCACAGTAGTGGGAGGCCTGCTGACATGAAATTAAAGGTTTTGCTGGGAATGCTGAGTGATGAGGCTTTGCTACTGAGACTGACAATAGCTATATCCGCGGATGCAAAAGAGTATGGAATCATATCAACCGGTTGATAAGGCAGCATTATTAAATTGGTTATTCGTAATTTCTTGATTTCCTCAACCAGATGTTTTTTTTGATCACCTTCTCCAATTATCAGAAAGAGTACTTTATGAGACTTCACTTCTAAGGCTATATGAGGAATGACAATTGTATCATGCGTAGCACCCAAATTGCCTGAATACAGAACTATGAACTTGTTTTGTAACTTGTGTTCTATAATAAAGGGATTATTGGCTTTGGGGATCGATCTGAAGAACTCATTATCACTCCATGCAGAAATAATTTTAATCTCCCTTGGGGGACAATAATGATTTAACAGTTCTGCCATTGTGTCTGTTAATGTGAATATATGAACAGCTCGTTGAAAAGTCTTTCTGTTGGCTTTCTCCCATATTTTATACAAGACAGATTGTCGCGATACGATATTCATTTGCCTAAGTGCATCAGGATAAACATCAAAAATGAAGAATGTGAAGCTATTTCTACAAAACAATGGCAGAAGTGTTGCCAGCGGTGGATTTGAAACGATCAACAAATGTCCATTTTTATGTTTAGTTTTAACTATAAATAAGATTTGTAGAAAGCCAACGCACCAGGTTAGTAACCGTAAGAAATCACTGTTTCTTTTATATCTGGTTATTCTTCGAAATTTAGCCTTACTCGATAAAGGCGTTCCTCTTACCACAAGTCTGCCTGCAATAAGTTCTACCTCTGCATTTCTTTCAATCAGGGCATTAGCCAGATCAACCATCAGGTAGCCCGAATCCTGGTTTATTAAAATAATCTTTTTCAATGCAAATTGTTCTATGTTCTCTTAACAAGATTTCTGTAGAGTGAAATGTAATCGGCAAACCTGTCATTCTTATCATACAGTCTCACCGCTCTCTCACGACAAGCATGGGTATAGTGATTTTTACCATTTTCAAGGACTTCCTTAACGGCACTAATCAATCCCCCGATGTCTCCCCTATTGACAGCAATACCTGTGTTTTCATCAATTGCTTCCGGGCTGCCGCCTGTATTATATGTTATTACTGGAGTCCCGCAAGCCAGGGCTTCGATATTGGTAGTAGGGAAATTGTCAACATAGGTTGGATTAACAAATACCTCAGCAGCTGAATAGAGTGCAGCAAGGTCATCAATGTTTTCAGTCCTTGATATCGATATGATGCTACTGGGAAGCTTTCTTTCCTGATTCCGATTGAGGCCTACAAGGACAATCTGTAACTCAGGCTTAGTCATTGAACTTAATTTGATGAAATCGTCAAGGCCTTTTCTCTCGTTCCAAATATTAGCCACACCTAGAATATACTTACCTTTTATTTTGTATTTCTCTTTAAGAGAATCAGCTTTTACCGGCCTGAAATTATCTGTGTCAATTCCGTTATAGATAACCTTAATTTCATTATCATGCAAAAATGAGTTGCCAAGATGCGAAGACATCCACTGTGACGGTGAAACAAGCATCATTCTACGAACGGAGGTAAACAATTCCTTCTTATCCCGGTAGTTCATTCGAGAATTATCAAAGAAATATGATTTGGGATAGCCGTGAATATTAGGGCAATTGTGGCAACCTGTCTTCCATTTATAACAATTAACAGCATCAAAATAGCTACAATGACCCGTAAACGGCCAACAGTCGTGAAAAGTCCAAACTACCGGTTTATTTGCTAATCTCAGATAGTCGAACAGATATCTGATGTTTAAATAATAACCATGTATGTTATGAAGATGAATTATGTCTGGATCTATTTTCACGATCTGGTCAATCAACTGTCTTGTTGAAGCTTTTGAGCCAAACCCGTGTCGATCACACAATCTAGTCCTTAAACCGTGAAATTTACGATCGAGGTTAGATCCAATCTTTATTTTTTGACTCCGGCTAGGTCTTCCGGTATAGGCTGACGCGATATAGCTTTCATGACACATTTGTATCAATGACAAGCCAATATCTTCTGCAATCCTACCGTGACTGCCGGAATTGACAGTGGTGTTAATCTGAAGTACCTTCATTTAGAGTCTGTTCTCCTAAGATAATCTCTCTCCTTCAATTTGTTGATATGGGATTCTATATCTGATACCACTTTTGCAGGATTTCCACTAACGACTACATTTCCCGGGATCGTTCCCCTCACCACACTTCCCGCTCCGATGATAACGTTATCGCCAATTCTAGTACCAGGCAATAAGATGGAGTTCATGCCAATAAACACATTGTTGCCGATTTCTATTGGTCCCAGTATTCCAACATCTGTATCTGGTTTATTGTGAATTGCAATCAGTCCAGTAGTATAGCTATAATCGTGTGTGAGAAAGACTACTTTCGAAGAGACCACTAATCTGTCTCCAACAGTAATAAGGTCAAAATCGTCGAATTTGACACTCTTTGCTATAAATCTGGGAGTACCGAATGTTCGCAATCCACAACTCTTTAACAACCTATTGTATAGCCGCATATACATTCTGGCATCTACATATACCAATAGCCCAATAATACTCTTTGATATATGATAGAAGGCTCGCTGAAGCTTTCGTTTCATTCAAACATAAATTTTAAATATTCATTACCGATTTTTTCAATATGGAATTCCTTTGCCTTTAACATGGCTGCTTGGGAAAACTTAACCCTCAAAGCCTCATCCATAACAAGAGTATTTAGTTTACTCCGGTATTCTGCTGCATCACCCTCTGAAACAAGAAATCCATTCTCTCCGTCAACAATTAAATCTGATGGACCGGCTATACAATCAAGAGTTATACACGCTAGTCCTGCAGACATCGCCTCAAGCAAAGCATTTGGAAATCCTTCAGACCTTGATGTAAAGGCAAATATTTTTGCTTTGTTATATAGTTCCACCATATTTTGTTGCATACCCCAAAAGATCACCTTCTTTTCGATCCCCAGTTTCATCACTAGCGTTTCTAAAGATGCTTTCTCTGGACCATCTCCTACCACCCATAATTGCCAATTATCAACCTCAATCCTGGCAAAATTTTCTATTAAAAAATCAATTTGTTTCGTTTTAATTAGGCGACCCACATTAAGGATTATATTCTCTTTCACAACATGGTTTGCCTGGAAAGGTTTTACCGGATTCGGTATGATCCGTATATTGGTGTGACCAATCTCAGCAACCATAAAAGCACTGGAGTATTTTGTCTGGCAAATTATTCCTGCAGCTTTGGGGTACAATAGTCTTCTTAAAGTTTCATGAAAGTTACCCCATTTTTTATTTGGTTTACTTCGATCGGATACAAACACCCTTCGTCTTAGAAGTAAGGTTGACAGAAGGACAAAGGAGTTATACGTTTCACCAAAACTAAGAACAGCGACAGGTTTGGTATTCCGAATTATCTTCCTCAGAAAAAGAATTGTTCTAAGAGTAAAAAGAAATCTAAGCTTGGAATTGAAAATAAATCCTGGTTCATACAGAATAACGCCTTGGGGGACTAAATAGAATTTATCTGTTTTCCCGAGGGTAATCATTATCACCTCAATGCCAGATTGCGAACTAAAATACTCTGCCAGTTCACACATTACTCTCTCCATTCCTCCAGCACGAAGAGATGGTATAACCAGACAAATCTTTTCTTTCTGATCATTCATGGGACATCATTATCTTACGGGAAAATCCTAGCATACATAGATTGACTTATTTATTTCTCATGATTTTCCATCCAAGTGAAGATATAGAACTCACCATTCATCCAACCGATTCTTTATATATCAATAATCAAAGCAACGGTAATTGAGTAAACATTTCTGACCAAATTCCCTAGTATTAACCAAATAGTTATGATTCGATAGCTCCTTATTCCTTCATAGCCTGTATTAAAGCACTGGATGTTATCAGATCCCCGTCTGTGAAAACCACGTCTTTAACTGTTGGCGTCAAATCTTTGTATTTATTTATTTTTTGAACAAGAACCACTTTCTTAATGGTAAAACCTGTCTTTTCAATTGCGCTGATATGCGCAGATAATGGAAGGCGGTTTATTGGATATTTTCTTCCATGTAATAAAAAATTCCACACAGGCTCATTTATAAACCAATGACCGTTCCAATCCCTTGTCATTTCATGTGACTTAAAATCTATCTCATGAGACATAATTCCTTCGCTTTTTAGAAAAGAATACATTTTTTTGTAGGCCAGATCTATGTCTGCCACCTGCTCCATTACTGCCTGAGAGAAGACAAGATCAACATCTGAGATAGTATTACATTGTAGATCATGCCATGGAACCAGATATTTGATTGTTACCCTGGAATTCAAGGAACCATTTAATACACCATGAATTTCTTTATATCGTTGCTTGTAGTAAAGCGAATTATAGTTCAGAAAATCTACAGGAAAGGAATAGCCCGAAAGATCTGGTTTCGTGTCTTTGAACTGACCACCATGAGGGATGTCCCTCCTTTCAATGAAATAATTCAATAATTCGCGATTCATTTGAAGGTTCAATTCATTTTTGGCATGTTTAATTATATCAAGTGCTATATAATTTGATGCCCCTGTGTACAGGGCTGCAATTCCAATTCCGAAACTGTCACCGGGTCCGATTTCGACCACCGTATTCAGATCTTCTGTCTTTGCCAATAACCCACTATTAATCAAACAGACTAGATGACGCAACCAGACTGAATAGCAATACTCACTGGAGAATGTACCTCCGGAACCAGGCCTCCTAAAGTGCTTTTTTGGGATTAAATAGCTCCCCATGCTCCTGATGACGGGATATGCAGCTACCTTCATTGGTTTCTATTAATGTCATTTAGCAAATCTTCCACAATCCACCCGTACGGATTAAACTTACCTTCATGCCAATTGAGATCAGAGTCCCAAAAACCGACACAAGGATCATAAACCTCCTTTATAAAACCATAACTTACTTCAAGGACATAGATGTTGTCACCGGAATAAACAAAATCAAAGGCGGCACATTGAGATTTGATTCTTCCAGCCATCTGAAATGCTAATCGTATTGTATCAACATTAAAACTCTCCTTTTCATAGACAATCATGCCACTCCCTGAAGCCCTGAAATCATGCTTACGAACCAACCTTTTAATTGCGAACGCTTTATCACCAATCACAATAACACGTATGTCAAAACTATTGCCTGGTATGTATTCTTGAAAGTAGATGTAACCTTTTTCACGGCCTCTTATTTTTGAATAAGGTGGTGGTATGGCAAATCTGACTACTCCTTCAATCAAATCCTTGAAATTGGTATTTCCCAAACGATAACGGCGAAAACGCTCTTTAAGGCTGCCCATAGCATCGTAAGAGGAAAATCCTGACCCAAATGCCCGACGGATAAGTTTGAAGGCATCTTCACTGGAGTGAGCCAGTAATACGTTCTGGGATCCGGCACCTCCCCTAAGCTTAAAAACTAAAGGGAATTCAGCTTGTCTTACCCAATCTATGGCCTCTGCTTCATCGTAGAAAATCCAAGTACGGGCAAGAGGTGCACCAACGGCTTCGAGAAGATACTTTTGTCCCACCTTGTCATCAAAGTGCCATATAGTATTAAAGTTGGGAAAAGCCTTTCTTCCGGAAGCTTCAACCGAATAAATCAATTGCTTAGCAAAAAGAATAGCTTTAGCGTTGTTTTGTGAAAAATGCCACATCAGTGCATCGCAATCTGACAGCTGCTGCATAATATCAGCCTTAAAACAATCTACTAACTTGAAACTGATAGACTTAGATTCACAATATGCAATCCAGCGATCACTGAATGAAAACTTAGAGTGATGTATACCTATTCTCATGTTTGTTATCTAAATAGATGGATGCCCATACTTCAAAAGCAACTACTACCCATAATGCCTCTAACTCGAGGTAATTAATGTTATGAATATTTGAAAGCCATTCTGAGACAATCCTGTGGTTGAATAATCCCCTATCTTGAATGCCCGGCAAAACTTTATCATTGAGATATTCATTAAACCTAGTACGAAGTAAAAAATCCTTTAATGGAATGCCGAATCCCATCTTCTTGCGGAAGGCAAAATCATCACCGAATACCCTTGATGTCAACTTTTTTAACAAATATTTCTCGTTATTATATCCCTCCGGACTTTTTCTCAAGAGTAAGTGTTTTTCAGGAATTGTAAACGAGTTTTTGACAACCTCATTATCAAGAAAAGGTACCCTGTTCTCTATCGAATGTGCCATTGACATTTTGTCCTGTCTAATAAGCAAGGCTGGTAGGTAGGTATTGATTTCGTATTTGATCTGTCGGTCAAACAATGATCCTGATAGTGTACGGTAAAAAGCTCTACGGTTACAGATAGCTTTCTCTTTGCTAAATCCTGACCGAAGCTTCTTCGCTAATGACGGTGTTAAAAATGCTGTGGCTAGAACTGCCCGGTATTCATGGTTGAAATAATCCGACAGCCCAGCAGGATCCCTTAGAGCACACTTTATCTCATGTAGCAACCTTCTGCTTTGGAAAGGATAACTTATATCATAGAATCTTCCATACCCCCCAAAAATCTCATCAGCTCCCTCTCCGCTTAGCAGAACTGTTACATGCTCTTTTGCCAGTTGTGACAGCTTATATATTGCAACAGTATTTGGGTGATTAATAGGTTCTTCTAAATGCCAGGTGACTTTTTCAATATTGTCAATGAAGTAATTATGATCGAGCAGAAATTTATGTGAAGGAATCATGAGATTATCAACTACTCGATTAATATATCTCTCTTCACTAAAATTGTTTTCATTAAAAATGATTGAGACAGCCTCAAATTTACCTTTATTGCTACTTCTATTGGCCAGCCATGTTACCAAAGTTGAGTCAATCCCTCCTGATAGCTGGCATCCAAGTTTGACATCACTCATCAGCTGGCTATCAACACTTTTGCTCAACCAAGTTTTCACTTCCCTCTCATAAAATTCAATATCATCGTAATCTTTAACAACACGAGAATTACAGTTTATATCAAAATATTGCTTTTCATTTATTCCTTCTTTATGCGAATATGTAAGATAATACCCGGGGGGAAGTGTCAGGATATCCTCATAAAGGGTTCCCTGAATATTATTTCGAAAAAGAAGGTACTCATCCAGTTGGTCTAAATCAATTCTGAAGTTAAAATTCTCAATATATCTGAAGCTTTTAAGTTCAGATGAAAACGCAAAGACTTTATCCGTTAAAGTGAAATACATAGGTTTTATGCCAAATCTGTCACGGGAAATGATAATTTCATGTCTGCCAAGATCAATGATTGCTATGGCAAACATCCCGTTAAGACGATCGAGGAGCCCGTCTATACCATACTTCAGGTATAAAGCAAGTACTATTTCCGTGTCCGTGCTACTCCTAAACCTGTAGCCCCATTGTTGAAGTTCCTCCTTATAATCGAATGCATTATAGATTTCACCATTGAAAGCCAAGTACACTCTTTTATCCGGACTTGCCATTGGTTGGTGTCCGTTGATGGAAAGGTCCAATATACTCAGACGGTTAAACCCAATGACTCCATCAAACTTACTCTCAACACTTCTTGGTTCCTCGACACTTATCTCTTGAAAGTCCCCTGCACCTAAATTGAACATCACAATACCAGAATCGTCTGGACCACGATGTTTCTGAATCTTAAGCATTGAAATGATCGAATTCGAATCAGTAATTGGACCCGATTTTGTATTAATATACCCGGCTATTCCACACATATATCAGGAATGATTTATGCCATCAATTATATATCCTAATTGATCAGTTGTCATGAATTCAATATCTGGCCAAGTTTTTCTAATATTTGCCAGAAGTCTCCTTAAATTATTTAACCCATTCATACGATTTGAGACATCATGGACCCCAATATAGTTTACTCTATGAGTACTTATTATGGCAGGTTTATGAAATTTAAATGCTATTCTCATGTCAGACAGACAACTATCGACCCAATCTCTCCCTGGTTGGCTTGGTTCGAAAAAACAATTACGAGTTATATATCTGATTCCGCTTTTGTCCTTTTGTCCCAGCCAGTGAAACCTTCTTTTTGTTCGTCCATAATATGTTGATTCTAGCTGTATCTTTGAAGCAGATCTTAATTTAATCCCGTTGTTTCTGCAGACAATATTCAGGCTATTGTTAATCTGACCATTGGGTGGAACAAAGTATTCAGCTTTATAGCCAAATAACCTCTCAAAAAGATCAAGACCATCCTTAATAATCTCTTCATGCGCTTCAATATCCTTTTCTCCAATAACTTGAAATGCAGCCTCATATTCAAGTCCCTTCTGCAGATCACTGGGAACGAAGGCCCAAATGCCTTCATTGAATGCTAAATGCGTTTCCCGATGATTTTCATTTAGGGCTGTAATCCATGCTGTCACATTAAGGTGCTCACGTCCATGGAATTGAGGTTTGAAAACGCCTCTCGTTATCCCCTCCTTCCATAAATCGAAAACGCCTTCGTTACCGTAATATCGCTTAAGAGTTTCGGTAAATGGTTCATAATAGTAGCGCTGAAACCCACTTTCTCTTATCTTTTTGAAATCTGGATTTGCAACCACACATAAAGCCGTGAAAACAGCTGAGGTCCCTTTGAAATCCTTGTAAGAATCTAAAGCTTCGAACAATGACTCAAAATCGCTTGCAGATGCCAATGTATCATATAAACTATATCGTAGGCCATCTCCGGCATTTAGATTTAACCCGGCATTGAGTAGCTTTTCATAGGTAGATCGCGAAGGCATTCGGATGCTACCCCAATCATCGGACTCGAAAACAACAATCTTTCTATCAGTCCGCCATCCGGGGATATTAGAAAGATTTCTTATAAACTCATTGGTTAGAATCATTGCAAATCATCACAAATTAATACATTAGGAATTCACTTACCAGTTCGTCAATTATAGAATCTTTTGATAAATGTTTCCTTCCAAATTCTGCAATAAGTGAACGATCGAAATTCCTATTTAAAAAGCTTCTGTCGAAATTTTGCGGAGTAATTAATTCATCTTCCTTTAGTACTGTCCCCAAATTGTACTTTGATGTAAAGTTTGAGTAGTCCCCAACATCCTCTGAAATTAAAACTGGCAATCCACATAGTATATATTCAGCATACTTTGTCGGAGAAGCTACATTATTTGTTAAAGTGTTAGCCCGGAAGAGGATACCATAATCAGCCGCATTCAGATACTTAAATACCTCAGAATTCAATGCTGAAATGCCCAGAGACTTCCTTGCTGTCTCCGGATGGCTTTTCATGAGCCTTTCCAACTCCAATATATCCTTGGTAAGGCATAGAAAAAAAGCATTTTTCTCATGCTTCAGCAAATAATCCAGAAAGTTCAATAACTTATCAAACATATGCCACCCGTCAATCCCTCCGGAATAAATTAATACCTTAATATCATTCGCTATGTTCAGTTTATGTCTTACATCCTCTCTAATTCCAGGGTCATAAAAGAACTTTGATGTATCAGACAAGCATGGGTATTCCACAAATTTTTTATTAACCAGATTATATGTTCTCTTGAAGTAACTCTTAAGTACTTGAGAGACCACGAAGATTTTATCAGATGAAATGAGAGTTCTATATTCTAGGTAGTGAACAGTCCCTTCCATTTTATACCGTTTAAATGAAAAGTCGCCCTTCTTCAGTGAGAGGTACTTATTCTCTTCAGCACTTGCTCCCCTTGCATCGAAATAAAAGATCACTTTCTCACGTAAAATCCTTTTCAACAAAACCACCTCCTTTCCTATTAGTGCCCGTGAAAAAATGACAATTTCCTGATTTGTAAACATCAATGTTAGAAATAGTCTTATTGAATTAATAACATATAGCATTGACTTACTTGGGAAGAAAAAGAAGTATTGAAATGGCAAAGTTGTATTTTGTCTGATGTAGGTTATCTGTCTTCTTACATGATTTATTTTTAACAAATCCTTAATGTGGAAAACCTGAATTAATTGGAATCTAACACTATGGCTATTAAACAGATGTAACCAATCAAGAACTTGTGTTTGAAATACGGTATCATCTACTCTGACGTTGCTGATATAAAGGAATTTTCTTTGCTGAAAGCTCATGCTATTTGGGTATTTAATATTCCCTGCCAATAATTATACAATTACTTAATACATTCACAATAATATGATCTTGAACCTGCTCTGGACTTATATTAAAGGCTAAAGTGATCAATGTACGGAGTGGATTTTGTCAAGAGCTAAAAGTGTTAGCTTCGTTGCTTCAATATCTGAGGCAACAGGTAATATTTGAGACGTTTCATTTCTTAAACTTTTTGATAATTCAGAAATTAGCACTTTATGACCTTTATCCTGGACCTTCAAACTTACTTTTTTGAAATCACACTCAAAGCCTGCAAGCTCTTTAAAGTCATTAATAACCAAAGAACTACCATTTACAAAAACCTCCAACCTCTCCTTCTCCATTGCCTTGCCTCCTATGGATGTGTAAGTTAATACTCCAATTGATCCGTTGTCGAAAGCCAATGAAATGATTATGTTATCTTCAGATTGAATCTTCCTGCCATCTTGTGGCACGTGAACCGCATTTAAATCAGTTACCTCTCCAGAAGCAAGATACATTATTAAATCTATGAAGTGACAAACCTCCCCTACAATTCTGCCACCCCCTTCCTCAAGATCCTGAATCCAACTTTCCGGTGGAATATAACCTGCGTTAATTCTATAATTAATAACCACTGGCATTTTAGCCTTTAAAATGACATCCCTAACCTTCTGAGTCAACGGTGAATATCTTCTATTGAAACCAGTAGTTACAACCACATTGGGATTATCTTGAATGGCTTTTTCTATCAATGATAATTCAGAAAGGTTCATTGCTAATGGTTTTTCCACCAACACGTGCTTACCAGCTTTTATAGCTTCGATTACCTGAATTGCATGAAGATTATGCCTTGTGCCAATAACTACAAGATGAATATTCTGATCTGATAGCAATTCCTTATAATTGGTAGTAACACTCTTTACTTTGTACTTTTCTCCGGCTAGTTTAGCTGAGACAGGTGATTTCTGCGCAATCCCAATAACATCAAATATCTCTGGCATACTAAGAATATTAGCCAAATGATTGGCTTGAACAAAACTACCTGCTCCAATTATCCCGACTCCAATTTTGCCAGAAATGATCTTGGGCGAAATGGATGTTTTACGAGTTTCTGATGTGGTTTCAATTTCGTGAGAATAACGAAATATATTTGAGATATTGTCCTCCTTACTCTGAATAAGCCTTTCATAAGCCTCGCTCGCCTGCTCAATATTGTAGGTTTCGGAGATAAGACTATCAAGTTTGACCTGATTTGTAGAAATAAGCCTTATGAACTCCATCATATTCCTATTCTCGGTCCATCTTACATATCCAATGGGATAGTCGACACCTTTTAGTTCATACTCCTTATCGTATCTTCCTGGACCATATGACGTTGACATTACGAAATCTAATTCCTTGGTGTACATTTCGTCACGTTGGAGATCCATGCCAATTGACCCAACTACAACCACACGTCCCCTCTTCCGGCAGAGGCTCAATGCCTGGTTTGCTGGTCCTGAATGCTTAGTGGCAGCATAAATAATGACTGCATCAGCCCCGTTACCTTGTGTGATATCCCTCACAGAATTATAAAGATCTGGTTCATTGGCAAGGAAACCGTAATCAGCTCCCAATTCCTTGCTTAAAAGAACACGATTGGGATTAATATCAATACCAATCACAACCAGCCCCCAGGCTTTGGCTATTTGAACAGCTAAAAGCCCTAACAGACCAAGTCCGGTAATCACAACGGTTTCCCCAAAAGTCACATTAGCACGTCTAATTCCCTGCATTGCTATTGCACCTATCGTCGTAAAACCAGCTGCTTCAAAATTAAGGTTATCGGGAATTTTAACAGCCAGATTGATTGGTATGGTGACATATTCAGAATGTGATGCAAAGCCAGCCCCCGCACAAGCGACCCGGTCGCCTATATTGAAATTTCTGACAAGATGACCCTTGGCTATTACGACACCGGCATTGCTATACCCAACTGGACTAAAAAGCATAGAGCGTTCTTTTGGACTCAATTTGTTCTTAATGGCTTCAACTGTGAATGAGATGCCATTCTCCCTAATGAGCTTTCTAACTTTATCTAGCAAGGCTTTTTTTTCCTCAAGGATTTCAACTATTGTTTTCTCATTCTTCTGTAAGACCATAGTCTCAGTCCCTGTACTAATGACGCTGGTGTGGACAGCTACCAGTATCTCGTTATTACCAGGAGTTGGCATTGGCACATCCTGGCAAACGTAACCGCCTGTACCATAAAATATTTGTTTCATATATTAGTAATTCTTGATATTTCAATTTCCAATCTTAGAGGCAACTCACTATCAATTAGTCCAATTAAAACCAATCCTTCCTGTTTGACACCGTACGATTTTGAAATGAATGATTTCTCTTTCCTAAGTAAGATCTTCTGCTTCGATTCAAAATTCAATTGAAGATTCCTTCCATCATCACAAATGGTTGACACAGAATTCCCAAGGATTTCAAAGTCAATGCCATCATCAAAATGGAAATGCCATTCACAGGAGTGTCGACCTTCTCCACTCAGAAGATCTTTAATCTCCCATCTGATATTGTTTTTGTCATATATAATCGTTCTTTCATGTGTAACGGGTTCTGGCAACCTTTCATAACCATTGTGTTTCGCTGCTATAATGTCGTAATCCTTATTCGATTCCCATTTGATTACCTCGGGAATCGCATTTCTTTCATAATTCCAGAACTCATCCCTGCTTAATATATTTTGAGATTCGCCGTCTACGGTAACCGTATTGTGCATTTTTGTACTCCTGAACAACATTCTCATATCGGCATCTGCGGTATAAACGTAACTCCCTGGATCAAGAAGAAATGTTTTCCCAAGAGTGAATAGTTCAAATGAAAACAGATCACTATGGGTATGAGCACCACCTGGGTTTAGTTCCGGGTATAACCCTCTGCCAGTGGAATTGAATATGAGGTAATTATCTTGTTGTCTCATTATATATAGTCCGATGTCGGGGTATGCAACGGATTCAAGAGATGACCTGACACAAGGGATTTCATTCCATTTCTCATAAGATCTGGAGTCTCCAAAAAGTGAGCAAAATATATTGTACCCTTCACTGTGAAATTTAAAATCAGACCGTTTGAATAAGAGGGCTCCAATAGAAAGCAAGTACTTGAAATTAATTGTCTTCTCGTCGTTAAGCGGAAGCACACGACCATTATCCTGATCACCTATAATAGGGGTGTTACCATCAGGTTTAAGACTATTCATGATGAATGCAAACATCTTTTCAAGACGATACCAAATATCCAATGGAATCTCATGGTTATTCCTTCTTAAAAGTATAATTGGGATCAGTATCAGTTCTAAAACCATCCGATTATAGTTTGTCGATCGCTCGTATGACATCCCTGATGGTAGTATTTCCATCCTAATTTCCCTAAAGAGTTCCTCGACACCTTTCTTAAGCCATTCTTGCGACTCACCCTTACTTCCAAATAATAGTCCTAAATGAATTTGGCCAGCTAAATCAGCAAGGTAGTGATTCCCATTGTTAAATGGTGCCCACTCAGGGTAACGCCAGATGTACCAGCCGTGTTGATACAGACTCGTCTTGATTTTTGCCAAAAACTTTTCATCCAACAATTCCGATCCAGAAAGTAATCCAAGAGCCCATATCCAGTTTACTGCCCGTATCGCCACATCCATTGTGCAACCCCAATTAATACTATACATCAATGGATTTTCCGCGATCCAGTTATTTAACTGATCAATACAAACTTTTGCATATTTCTTTTCCCCTGTCAGTTTGTAAGCCACAGCAAGTGTTAACAGGTGATGTGACCGACTTAGTTCTCTTGGGACTTTTACATCGGCGTGATTGTTCCTGTCCTCTTGTTTATACTTCCGAAAGAACTTGCCAGACGGCCAAATAAAACCGCTCTTAAAATCAGCATGCCAATTTATTGGGTCAAGCTTTGTGTCACCAGAGCCAAGAAGATTAAAAACATTACATAGGATTTTGTCCGAAGTCTGAATGATATAGTCCTTCTCACCTTGACTTACAGTAATAACTTCAGGAAGGTTAAGAAGCAAAGAGATCCTGGTTACGAGCTCATTATTGGCTAATTGTTTCCCAGCTGATCTATTTATTCCTTTGATAACGATTTTTCGAAAGAGTATGAAGTGGGCCTCTCGCAGGCGTCTTTTAAGTCCATTGAACAATTGTACAAAAGACTCAGCTGTGCTTAAGGATTGCAAAAGTCTTTTAAACATAATCTTCCAATTGGTCCTTTGTGACAAGTAAGTTCAGTTTACCTCCCCTTGTCTTGAGGGGAGCTGGTATTTCTCTGAAAGTAAAATTCATTTCAATATTATTACTATCAAATAATTGGATTGGATTAAAATCCATGCTTTCAGCTCTCTTAACGTAGAGAATGATAGCCTGACCTTTTTCTTTTTGACATACCTGGATATGAGTGCAATAGTCAAAGAGCTTATGATGTCTCCCAAAAATCAATCCGGTTAAGGAAATCTTTTTACCGCTCTTATTTAAAATATATTCACCTTGTCGACCATTTTTTAATTCAAACGACACAAGGATACCATTAATTACTTCAGGATCGGTAACACTATCTTCTGTATCATATCGGATAAAAGGACTTGACAAATTGAAGTAAGTAGTTCCTAATAAATGACAGTCTTCAGAGATCTCAGAATATCCATATGTTTGAAACGGGTTATAACGATATTTTGAATCCTTCTCATAGGCAAGCACCGCTCCCTCAGTATGTCCATACCAGTTGATAGTATTTATACGGAATACATCCTCTATACAATCTCTAAACGTTGGATGTGGATATTCTGATCCAAGAAAAGCTCCTTTAAGAGTTTTTCTCAAAGTCTTCATGAGATCATGGTCATAGTCATTACAATAAATTGCAAATTCATAGAGAATACTTGGATATCCGTGAAGAAACCTGATAGGTCTTAGTTTAGCAATGGATTTAAGTTTGGGGGCTAACTGATCAAATGATCTGTAAGTGTCCAAAACAATCGCGTTATTGCGAATTGAATATGCTATTCCCTGCCCTATGTTACTAATTCCACTCATTCCGAGAATTGTATCAGAAAATTTATAATCCAAACTTCTCCAAATATGATTCATATGGATAAGATCATGATACTTGTTCTCAGAATATTGCTGGTAGAAATCCAATGTATGACCTGATGAGCCCCCGGTATTGACTTTAATTGAACCCTTTACCTCACAACTTCTCTTTTCCAAGGGGTAGTTCAATAAGATTTCTTTATTGATGATTGGTACTGAGCGGATATCATCAAATGATCTCAAACTGTCCGGTGTGAATCCGCATTGATTATAAAAATCAAAGTAAAACTGGATATTAGAATAAGCATATTCAATAATCCATTTAAATTTTTCAAACACAAATTGCCGTTGCTGTTCAATGGTAAAACTGTCATAAGTCTTGATAATTAAATTGTTGCTGATATGCCTGATCCCAAAGAAGGGGTTTATTTTATTTGGAATTCTACGAATTAGATCTGCTATTGAAATTGGAATCATTGAGATTCTGTTCGAAGATATTTGCATTTTTTTATCAATGATTTTATACCGGAATTCAAACTGTAAGTATATTGACGTCTTTGATAGGTAAAATATAATATAAGCTGAAATGCACTCTCTCTTCAGTGATAAAGCTTAGTTAGGCGGATTAAGTAATAACCCAATACCTTACATATTTCTCCAATAAATAATACTGAAATAATCGATCGCAAAAGCTGTGTTTATGGATTTTATTACTGAAATAAAGTTTCTTGAAATAATTGTAGTTCAGACAATCAATTCTTCGTTCATGCAAGAACTCCTTCAATTCAGAATCGACGGCCTTTACTGCAAGCCATTTACCAACTGGCATAGGAAATCCTTGTTTAGGTCTGAAAACAAAATCCCTATCAAAATATCTTAAAGCCATTTCTTTAAGAATTAACTTTGTATTGTCCTGTCCTGTACCCACTTTATAGGAATAGGGAATCGACATGACAAACTCTACCAACTTGTGATCGAGAAATGGAACCCTACCCTCTATGCTACTAGCCATTGTTGCCCTGTCTGTCCTTAATAATAAATCATTGGGTATTCTGAATTCGAGGTCAAAGAAAAGCGGATAAGCTTCCTGGTTGATAAATGTGTTTTGAGTTTTGAATAGTCTTACTTTATCGTTGTGTTTGTTGACAACCTCCCTATCATTAATTAGCAACCTTCTTGATAGAACGGTTTGAATATCGGCAGCGCCTGAATAGATATTATTATGAGAACTATAGGAGAAATAATTCTCAATACGTCTAAAGGGAAAAATGGAGTACAGATGAGAAAGCAGGTGTGACATTAATTGCCGGTTGGTTGAATTCTGGATTGCTCTATTAAAATCGTTATAAATAGAATAACCTGCAAATATCTCATCACTACCCTCACCTGAGAGGACAACTTTAAATCCTTTCATTCGGATTTCTTTTGATAAAGAAAAAAGTGCAAAGGCAGCAGGATCAGAGAATAGGTCATCATTATAATGAATCCATTCCTCGATGATACTTAATGGATTATGAGTGAAATCCAACATATGCAAATCCAGTCCATATTGATCTGCAACTTTCCTGGCATAACCCGTTTCATCATTAATATCGCCTGGCAAGCCAACGGTGAAAGCGTGAAGCTTTTCCTTAAACAGTTTTGAAGAAATTGCTGCAAGTAAAGAACTGTCTAATCCACCACTTAAAAACAGACAAACAGGGGTATCTGCAATCCATCTATATTTAATACTGGTAATTAATTGTTGTTCCAGTTCTTCAATTATCTCATTATGAGTCATATTGAGACAATTCTCCTTGGGCAGATAATCTTCTAGACCATAATATTTTGTGAGGGTGTGCCGCAAGGTGCCATTTGCTTTATCCAACTCTACCCTCAAGTAACAGCCCTTATCCAGCTTGAAAATGTCCTGCACCATTGTATTTGGTGCCAGGCTGCCACGCATCGTCAGATACTCTATAACAGCTGCGTTGTTTAATCTTTTATTCGTATAGATGGAAAAGAAAGGCTTGATCTCACTTGAAAAACCAAAGTGATCTGATTTATAAATAAAATAGACTGGTTTTATACCGAATCTGTCACGGACTATATATAAAGCTTTTTCCTTATTATCCCAAAGTCCGAAGGCAAACATCCCCCTGAATTTTTTTATACAGTCAATCCCCCACTCCTTGTAAGCATGAATGATAACTTCTGTATCTGAATGATCAGTTATCCATGAAGAATGGCCCTTCTTTATGAGTTCAGCTTTAATCTCAGCATAATTATAAATTTCTCCATTGAACGTGATTACAATATTTCCATCACCTGATTTCATCGGTTGATTAGCGCTTTCAGATAGATCCAGGATTGACAATCTGGCATGCGAAAACATAAGACTTTCTTCGTCTGAAAACCAGTCTCCCTGATAATCAGGCCCTCTATGCATTAATCCATCTCTAAAGCTTTCTGAGATTTTGCTTAAGTCAAACTTTGGACTTAGAGAAAGAAACCCTCCAATACCACACATGTTTATTAAGTATAAATTGACAACTATTAGTTTAATCTCGGGGGAGAATGATTGAATTGTATATACCTAACAAATCCTTCACAATCTTTTCAGGATCATGTCGTGCAAGAGCGGTTATTCTGGCATTCTCACCATATTTACTAGCTACTTCCGGATGGTCCAAGATTTCCAACAAAGCTCCAGCCAATGACCACGGGTCTCCATCCTGAATGACCAATCCCTCTTTTTTGTCTTTTAATAATGATGTAGTCCCTCCTGCCAGGGTTGTAATGCAGGGCATTCCTAATATCATAGCTTCACAAAGACTATTGGGACTGTTTTCGATATGTGAAGGCATAACATATATATGTGCTTTAAGCATTGCCTGAATTAACTCTCGTTCATTCAAATTGCCCAGAAATCTTGGACCATTAACAGGATAGGTTCTTCCCATCATCCTTCGTACAGTTTTATTTAGCAGACCATGATTGGAAACCCCAGCTATATTCCATTCCACCGAAATTCCATACGAATGCAAGACATTGATTGTCTGTAATATTGTCTCCAGCCCCTTATATAATCCTTCACCAATAGTAGAGTGTACGACCAAAGTAGGATTCTTAGGACGTAACCATTTAGTACGATAGAATGACTCTCTAAGAACTTCATCATTGTGAAAGTAAGTGCTCTTAGGTGCTAGAATCCTCGATACTCTTCTATCCCAGTCTGTTCTACCTATAATATACTTGCAATTCCTAAGATTTCTTTGTTCACTAATTGGATATCGGGCAAACAAATGCCGGTATTGGTAATTAAACGATTTACTAAAAATCCAGGACATGGGAGATAAAAGGCGTGAATTAGAAATTGATGCGAATTGCTTTGGGACTCCTGAATAATACTTATGGGTATAAACTGTACAAATGCCTTGAATACTTAAAACAACAGGAACACTTGTATTACCGATGATGCAACCAAAGGGATTCTCAGAACCATGAATATGAATAACATCAGGTTGCACTGTTCGAATAATACTTAAATATTCGGAAAGATCTTTCTGGTCTGTAAATCCTCCAAACAGGTTGCTATGCAATATATTCAGCCGCCAGTTCTTCTTACAAATAGGATAGTAGGTTACTCCTTTATGTGTAAATACCCCTACATATCTAGCATAGTAAAATGCCACTGATAATTCAATTTTACCATTAAGTGCCTTATCAAGAGAACTAAGCCATCCCCCCCTTCCGGCGGACTCTTCTAGTACCTCTTCTCCGTTTGCAGGAGTATTTGAGAACCACAAAATCTTCATAATGTTTAGACCAAATTTATATTTAACTGAATATGAGGCGAGTGCTGAACTAGGTTTATCATTTAAGTTTTGAATTTATGGCATAATGAACCTCTTCATTGCTTAGGTTCCTCATCTCAGGAGTAAAACAAACAGATGCAAAAATCCAGATCAAAACATATCGTGTTGAATAATCTGGCAGATTAAAATATAACATCATAACCACATGAATAAATATTAAAGAAGCAAGCGCCTTAACAACATCATTTTTGCTTTTAAAAAACCCGAGATAACTGGCTCTCAATAAAATAACAACGAATAGTGCTGTATAGATCAACCCTCCTTTAAGAATTAATAGAAGAAAGCCATTTTCTACAGTATCGGCAATTCCTTCTTCCATAATTGTCCTTCTTACTGTTCCGTCAAGTCCTCTTCCCAAAAGCCAATCAGAAGATGAATTGAAATCTTCGAAAAAATCAGTAAAAACCCTGTTTCGCGATTCTTCAAATCCTGATTTACTCATTCCTCTTTCAAACGCATATGTAGATTGTAATAAATACCCAAATGCAAAAAAGAGCAGTACTAAAAACAATCCACCTAAGTACATCTTCACCCTGCCAGATACCTTTATTATTGGGCTCCTAAGCCTTATAATAATTACGAAAAAAAATAAGAGAATTGATTCTACAACTAACCCTCTTCTTCCGTATGCGAGCCACAGAAAAGTCAATAAGATGAAATATATGAATGCTACATAAGTATGGCTCTTCTTTTTCGAAATGTGAGATGTTAACAATAAAAAAGAACTTCCAATATCAAATAGATAAATCCTATGCATATGCTCATACCATTCCTCGGGTGAAAGGCCCAGTGCCACAATGGATAATTGTATTATTATGGCTGGCACTAAAAGAATGAAAGAAAAGTCGAACAAGTACCTCACGAATCCAATATCATACTTAGCAAATAATAGTATCAGTGGCAATAGATATGGGATAAAATAGTATCTGGCTGCCAGAATTCTTTGAAGACCCAACAAACTGTTAATATTGAATAAAGTGCTTACAAGGAGCACCGTGGACCATAGGACGAAGAGAATAATAAACGGATAAAACAATCCACCTGGAACTGGGATCGAAGGATGTCTTACTTTATAGTAGATAATAATCCCTAATATTGAAACTGAAAGGATATATTTAATCAATAACGGAATACCATATCTCATTTCAACGATTTGAACCCACTGGAAAAGATTCAACAAGAAAAAAGATAGTATAAGAGCTTTATAATCCTTTGATTTCATTCTTGCATATCTGAAGGAAATATGTAAAGTTCAATAGCCATTATAAATTCACTACAAATTTACCCGAAAAACAATCGAGGCTATTGTCCTGAACAGGAAGTCAATCTTGCCTTGTTTGTAACAAAATCAAATTCTATACGTAGAAATCTTTGCGTTACTCAATTTTATTCGTACGTTCGTCAAGGTTTTCTATGCATTAGTCAAATATATGAAAAGAGTCATTTTTTGGGTATTCATCGCAATTAATACTGTTTTATCTGCGAAAACATACTATGTCGCGCCTCATGGGAATAATAATAATCCGGGCACCATTTCAATGCCATGGGAAACCTGGCAATATGCATTTGACAATACTCCATCTGGTGATACATGCTATTTTAGGGATGGTATATACCATTCAACTGTTACCATAACCTGCAATAATAAAAGTGGGTCCAGAACAAATCCTATCTGTTTCTTTGCTTATCCAGGTGAAAAACCTGTTATTGATTTTTCCACAAAACCAAACCCGAGAACACACAACTATGGTGTAAGAATTACATATAGCACAAACCTTCATTTTAAGGGTCTAACCGGAAGAAATGTATACCAGTTCGATAATGCAAGTTACTGTGTGGGTATTTGGGATGTAACCAACTGTAATAACATAAAATTCGAACAATGCATAGGCTATAATGCCGGTGGTGGAGCATTTCAAGTTTCTGGAACAGATACAATATATTTTACTAATTGTGACGCTTATAATTGCAGCGATCCATATACAACATATGATCCAGGGGGAGGTGGATTCGGATTCAATTGGAGCCAGGATTCACACAATGGATACATTATTTTCAAAGGATGCAGAGCATGGAACTGTTCGGATGTTGGATTTGGTGGAACAAATGAAGGATTTATATCATTGGATAGTTGTTGGTCAATGCAAAATGGTTTTTACCTTACAAATGCAGATGGGGTTAATGGAAGCGGATTCAAACTGGGATTAAATATTACCAATCCAAAATCCGGATTAAGTTTAGTGGTCAGGAATTGCATAGCGGCTTACAATAAATCAATAGGATTTACTCCAAATGATAATAAAGACCACAACAGACAAATGCATATCTATAATAATTTCATTTATCACAATGGTATTGACCATGGTACTTATTCAACTGTTAAATACGGATTTTTCTTTACAGGTAAATCAGATTCAACAGGAACATTTAATAACTGGATTAGAAATAATATTTCATACAACAATTATAACAAAAATAACGTGGGTGATTATTATACAAACTCTCCTTACATCAACTGTGAGAATAATTATTGGTTAAATAACCCAACAGTTACAGAGGAAGATTTTGTAAGTCTTGATACAACAGGAATGATGGGACCAAGGCCACCAGACGGAAGCTTGCCATTCACTACTTTTGGACATCTTTCAGAGGGGTCTAATCTCATAGATGCTGGAACTGTAAATACAGGATTACCCTACAACGGGAAGGCACCTGATGTTGGATGGGTAGAGTCTCAGTCCGTAGTTTCAACCCCTATCATTCCGATTTATGTAAATTCAAACATTAAAGCTGCAACTCCTTCACTTCTCGAGATGACTTTTAATCTCTCAATGGCTAATATAATCCCGTCTGCTACCGCCTTTACCGTCAAAGTCAACAATGTCACAAGATCTGTCAGCGCGGTGGCTATCTCAGGTACCAGGGTACTGCTGACACTTGCAAGTCCTGTCGTTTATGGTGATGTGGTCAACGTTGCCTATGCCAAACCTGCTTCCAATCCACTCCAGACTGCATCCGGTGGACAAGCCGCTTCTATGACAGCTCAGAGCGTAACAAACAGCGTTACTGCTGTTATCCCTGTGTATGTCAGCTCTGCAATTCAGGACGCTTCACCGGCTAGGCTCGAAATGACTTATAATCTTTCACTTGCAAGTGTTGTCCCGTCTGCTACCGCCTTTACCGTCAAAGTCAACAATGTCACAAGATCTGTCAGCGCGGTGGCTATCTCAGGTACCAGGGTACTGCTGACACTTGCAAGTCCTGTCGTTTATGGTGATGTGGTCAACGTTGCCTATGCCAAACCTGCTTCCAATCCACTCCAGACTGCATCCGGTGGACAAGCCGCTTCTATGACAGCTCAGA
>Ga0302242_1000852_pt1 | contig 26362 bp, 22 predicted proteins | sample AAG_UR_Lys_MG_FD_193510 | JGI IMG/M metagenome (GOLD analysis project Ga0302242, IMG submission 193510) | Enriched activated sludge microbial communities from anaerobic digester in WTTP, New Holstein, Wisconsin, United States - AAG_UR_Lys | ecosystem: Engineered > Bioreactor > Anaerobic >...
GTTGAATCCATCAAACTTCTTCGTAACATAATTTCCATCCCCAAAATAAAATTCACACAATGCAAACGAAGTGTTTTTCTTGTCCTCCGTCTGGTAGTAGCTGACAACGATCTTGTCATCCCCTTCTCCTACATCGTCCAAATTTGCCGCTTTCACTTCCTTGACGGTTTCCGATTCAAACCCGGAGGCCTTGGAATACGGAGAACCGCCGCAAGCTGTCAGCAGGGTCAGGGACATCGCCGCAACAGTCATGACAAAAAACACTTTGGTATACAGATCTTGTTTTTCCCTGTTTTTCCTTAATAAAATCATGGTTTTTCCTCCTTATGGATTGCAAATCTTGCAGGGAATATATCCCTCTTCCATGGCATCTTCTCTGGTCCTGAAATAAACCGCCCTTCTGTCTGCCACTTTAGAACCCGCCTCGCACTCCATCGTATGAAATTTCCTGCTTTCTGAATTTCCTATAAAACAGGCCTCTTTTTCCGTCACATAATTAGTCGGATCGATAACCTTTCCGGGCAATCCCTCGGGCAACGAGATCGCCGCATCCGAAGTGGAGCCAAAGGCTCCCGCATCTGCAGGGGCCAAAGCAAAGTCAGTGTTGAGGGAATAGTTTTTCCCATCAGAGGTCAAAATGATGTGCCCGCTTCGAAAGGTTCCGAAAACCGAAGGACTCTTTTCCAGAAGCCGTTCTATCACTGCTGCATTGGGAAGAAGAAAGTCGTTATTGATCCCTGCTGAGATCACAGATACTTTTGGCCTTATTATATCCAGAAATTCCTGGGAAGTAGCCGTTCTGGAGCCGTGATGCCCTACTTTCAAAATGTCAGTTTCCCTAAACTGACCCAGATTGTTTTTTTCCACGGTAGTCTCCAGATCCCCCATAAACAGTACGCTGACATCCCCATACTCCAGCAGGCTGACGATGCTGTTCTCGTTGGGGTAAGAATAGGTTCCCACCATAGGGAGTATCTTATATTCCGCCCCGCAGGGAAACCCTATCGCCGCCTTTGTAACAGTGCTGTAGATGCAGTCCGGCTCATTATGCACTGCATCAATATACCGGGTATAAAATGGCGCAGCAGCCGCCCGGCCATTGTCGATGACCCGGTCTACCTGATAAATGCGAAATACCCCGGGAAGGCCTCCGATATGATCTTCGTGTTCATGAGTGGCCACTACAAGATCCAGGGATCCATTTATATAAGGGCGTATATAGTTCACTACAACGCCGGAATTCAGTTCTCCGCCGCCGTCGATCAAAATCTCCATATCATTGTTGTCAATGAAGATCGCATCCCCCTGTCCCACATTGATAAAATGTACTGTCAATGCCCCCTCTGTAGTTCCTGTCAAGGGAAGGACAGAGGCCACTTCCACTGCGTTTCTGGAACTGTTCCAGTTCACCGTGGCCCCAAAGGCCTCCAGAACGGCCCGGATAGGCAGATAAATATGTCCGTCCTTGAGTTGCGCTTTCGTATCATTAGGGATCATACTCTCATTTTTTATAATATATGAGGCCCCCACAGGAATCTTCACCGTGATCCCGTAAAGGGTGGCCTCGGCGGTCTGCATTGCTCCGTCCCAGGCCACAGAAGCGCCCAGTTTTTCCATGGTTTTTCGAAAAGGGACCTGCATTCGACCTGCGTTATCAAGGAAGGGCTGTCCGGAGGCCTTATCGTATACCACCGTATCTCCGTTGATCTCCAGTGAGACTGCACCGACGGCATCCGCCTCGCAGGGCACGGCAACGATTATGAGCAGTGCCAAAGAAAACATAGTTAGCAAAATTTTTCGCATTTTTTCCCGCCTTTGCCTAAGTAAGTAATTACCTGTATTATACATCATACAAGCTTCCGTCCAAAACCTTTTTGGAAAAAAGACATCCCAAACTCCCGTTTATTATACCTGAACGGGTCTACCGTTTATGCGTTCATGTATAAAATGTGTTTTCGTGCCATCTATTGATTGACTTTTCTGTCTAATCTACCTATAATTATTTTAGTACTTATTTAAACAATTTATTCATCTTTTACAGCATTTTTGCTGTAACCGGACTTTGAAAAATCAATAGGAAGATGATATTTTGGTTTTTTGTTTTTGCGAAATGCCCTGGTGTTTTCTTTTGCGTTTCTTTTGTCGTGGGTAAAGCATTCCAAACGCAGCTCAGGACACCGGGAACTTTCCGGTTTTTATTCCTTAATTATGAGACGATCTTTTGTCTTATATCTTTCAAGGCCTGTTCTGTTATTTCGAATCTCATCGTATCGACTCATTTTCTCATTCCGTATTTTTATTTTTTACCAGAATACCGATCTTCTTTGTTGTTTTTTTGAATTCCCCACCATTGTTACCTTTTCGGAGTTAATGTAACTGGTATTAAAGGAGGAAAAAAATGGGTAAAAGAATCCCTATGTGGCAAATTCTTCTGGTAATGCTCGTATTGATGATTACCTTAATGTTTACGATCATTGTTGCAGGAGGCTATGTTCACATCGCACTTATCGTTTCAGCAGTATTTGGTGCTATTATCGCTGTTGCTAATGGCTTCAAATGGGCCTACATTGAAAAAGGAATTATTAATAATATCGGCAGATCCATGCAAGCTATCCTCATTCTGCTTTGCATCGGCATACTTATCGCTACCTGGATCGCAGGCGGCATCGTTCCTTCCATGATCTACTATGGCTTGATGATTTTGAGCCCTGGTATTTTCCTGATTGCTACTTGCCTGATTTGCTGTGTTGTTTCTTTAGCTACAGGCAGCTCCTGGACCACTGCAGGTACTGTTGGTATCGCACTGATCGGTGTGGGAACAGGACTTGGCGTTCCCGTCGAAATGGCTGCTGGTGCCATCATTTCCGGTGCTTATTTCGGAGACAAAATGTCCCCCCTTTCCGACACCACCAATCTTGCCCCGGCTATGGCGGGTTCCAACTTGTTTGACCATGTCAAACACATGATCAAGACCACAGGCCCTTCCCTGATCATTGCCCTGATCCTGTTCGGGGTCTTTGGCATGGGCCATGCAGGCGAAAGCACCGATATGAGCCAGGTAGATGCTTTGATGTCTGTTATGTCTGACAACTTCTTCATTTCGCCCATTCTGATCATTCCGCCCCTTCTTGTCATTGCTATGGTAGTCTTCAAGGTTCCCGCACTTCCCGGACTTTTCGGAGGAGTAATTCTTGGTGTTATCTGTGCGTTGGCTTTCCAGGGAGCTAATTTCGGTGAACTTACAACCATCATAGCCTATGACGGCTTTGTATCCGAAACCGGCAACGAGTTTGTAGATGCCCTCCTCTCCAGAGGCGGCTTCTCCAGCATGTACTATACCGTAGGTCTGATCCTTTGCGCTATGTGCATCGGTGGGGTTTTGGACAGCACGAATATGCTTAAAATCGTATGCGAACACCTTCTGAAGCTGGCAAAAGGGACCGGATCTCTCGTTCTGATTACAATTATCACCTGTATTGTTACAAACATCGCTGCTTCTGACCAGTACCTCTCCATCGTACTGCCCGGCAGAATGTATAAAGAAGCGTTTGAAGACAGACGGCTGAAAAACAAGAACCTTTCCCGTGTTCTGGAAGATGCCGGAACGCTTACTTCTCCTCTGGTTCCCTGGAATACCTGCGGTACTTACCAGGCCACCACATTGGGAGTAGCAACCACAGCGTATCTGCCCTACTGCTTCCTGAACCTGATCAACCCCTTGGTTTCCCTGTTCTACGGATTTACGGGAATCACCATGGAAAAGATGAGCGACGAAGAATACGAAGCCTGCATGCGTCAGAGAACATTGGATGCGGAGCTGGCTGCAAAATCAATGGAATAAATCCCAGCACTAAAAAGAGGCTGCTCATGAACAGCCTCTTTTTTTATGACCTTTTCCTTCTAGATTTTTTATATTTTCTCGTATTTCCACCCGGAAATATCCGAAACCAAATCGGTATGCGCACTGATAAAATCATGGAACTCTGCGATCCGGGGTTCCTTCATTTCAAACTTAGGAACAATGACCGGAAGCAGGGGCTCCAGAAAGAGAAAGAAATGATGATCGCTCTCTACTGCTGCTTTCAGTTCCTCCCAGGGACAATTCTTTTCGATCCCCACAGCAGGCCAGTACGCAGAAATCCCCTCGGGAGAAAATTCAAGTTCCTGCTTCGCATCCACCACAAATTTTGCTGCCTTGTCAAGTTTTCTCCCCTGATGGTCGATCCAAAAGTAAATGCCGGCAAAAACGAGAATTCCGGCAATGCCTAAAGGCTTAAAGAAAGAAAGGCCATACGGAGTTTCATTCAATACAAGAAAGCCGAAAGACAGAAGCAGTACACAAGCCGCCGTCTTTGTTCTTCGAGGCTGCCCTTTATAAAGATAATAATTGCGCATGGCTCCATAATCGTGAAGGGCAGTTATGCTTTTGATCTCAATGTTTTTTTGACTCATCCCTTGCCTCCGTTATTTTTTAATTCTATTATAGCGAATGCAGGGAAAATCTACAAACCAAAGATTCAGTCATCCCAGGATATCTCCTACTGCCCTCCTGCAACGGGCCACAACCTTTTCCAGTTCTCCTTCCGTGATGGAAAGGGGCGGGTTGAAATACATCACATCTCCAATGGGACGAAGGATCAGCCCATGCTCCAACGCCTTTCGGTAGATTTGATATCCGGTACGATCTTTTGAAGAAAATGCTTCCTTTGTTTTTTTGTCTTTTACAAATTCCAGAGCGTGGATCAAGCCGATGTGGCGAAGCTCACCCAGATTTTTATGTTCCAGAAAGGCCGATTCCAGCATCTCCGTCAATTTTTTCGCCTTTCCTGCCGCTTTTTCCAGAATATCCTCTTCCTTTAGGCTACCCAAAACCGCCAGGGCTGCAGCACATCCAAGGGGATTGCCGCTATACGTGTGGCTATGCATAAAGGTTTTCCCTTCGCTGTAGTCCCCGTAAAAAGCTTCATATATCTTTTCTGTTGTCACCGTCATGGCCATGGGAAGATAGCCCCCGGTAAGTCCTTTGGAAATACACATGATATCCGGGGATACTCCACCGTGCTCAATGGCAAACATGGTTCCGGTCCTTCCAAACCCCATGGCGATCTCATCGTCTATGAGAAGGACACCATAACGATGGCACAGCTCTCTTAATTTTTTCAAATACAGTCCCGGATAAATCCGCATGCCGGCGCTGCCCTGCACAATGGGCTCTACAATCACCGCACAGGTTTCTTCCCCGTATTGACGGAAGGCTTCTTCTGCAGCGGCAAAGCACTCACAGGCGCAGGAGGAGCGTTCTTTCCCATAAGGACAACGATAGCAGTCCGGGGCTTCCATGCGAACAGAATCCAAAAGCAGGGGCGCAAAGACTTTAGAGTAAAGGTCCATGCTTCCCACAGACAATGAACCTAAAGTTTCGCCGTGATAGGCTTCTGTCAGACACATAAACTTTGTCCTCTTTTTTTCTCCTATCAGCTGTTGATACTGAAAGCTCATTTTCAACGCCGATTCCACGGCGGCAGAGCCGCAGTCCGAAAAGCTGAAGCGGGAAAGCCCTGCCGGTACAAGCTCTGCCAATTGCCTGCAAAGCTCCACCGCCGGTTCATGGGTAAAATTGGCGAATATCACATGCTCCAGTTTTCCCATTTGTGCCGTGATGGCTTCATTGATCTTAGGATTGCAATGTCCCAAAAGGTTGCACCACCAGGAACTGATGATGTCGATGTATTCTTTTCCATCGCTGTCATAGAGGAAAACCCCTTTTCCTTTTTCAATGGCAATGGGCTTGAGCAATTCGTAATCTTTTGTCTGTGTGCAGGGATGCCACACATATTTCAAATCATTCTCTATAAGATTCATAATATCCTCCACTATTCATACAAAGCCGCCAGACTTCTGACATCCATATTCAATTCTCCGTCATTCTCTTTGACGAAAGCCAGTACGGGGAGAGCGGTAAGAGCCTCCACCATTTTCCGATTGTCCTGGTGCATTCGATTTTCCGGCTGCCAGCGGTTGAACAAAATTCCCTTTACAGGAAGATTTCTCCTTTTCATGTACTCTGCGGTGAGAACCGCCGCATTGATGGTCCCCAATCCCGCATCCGCAATGATCAGGGAGGAAAGTCCCAGTTCCCTGACTACATCCTCCAAAAGCAGGTTCTCCTCTTCGTCCCAGCGAAGAGGGCACAGAATGCCTCCGCTTCCTTCTACCGTGAGATATTCATGCTTGCCACTGGTATGTGCAAAGGCTTTTTTTACCTCCGACAGGACCGGTGGATTTCCCTCCCATTGGGCAGCAAGATGGGGAGATACGGGATTTTCATAGGTATAGGTAACCAGCTCCTGGTGAGAATCTTTCAGCCCGCACTGCTGTTTTACATAACCTGCATCTCCCGAAAGAAGTCCTTGTTCCGTTTTTTCCACACCGCTCATGGCGGCCTTGTAGTATCCGGCATCATGCCCCGCATCTCGCAGTTTTTTCACGATGAGGGCCGTGACGTATGTCTTTCCCACATCGGTTCCGGTAGCGGTAATAAAAAGTGATTTAGCCACGATAGCCTCCTTTTGTATATCCCAATTTGCGAATCATCTGCTTATCTGCCTCTATGGAAATCCCGGGGGTGGTCAGAAGATCTCCGGTAATGGTTCCATTGGCACCCGCAAGGAAACACCGACGCCCCTGATCAGGCAGGGTGTTTCGCCCCCCTGCAAGGCGTATGGAAGCCCTGGGGAGCAGAAAACGATAGACGGCAATGGTACGAAGGATCTCCTCGAAGGAAATTCCTTCTATCCCTTCGTACGGCGTTCCCGGGATGGGGGAAAGAACATTGATGGGAACCGAGACCACCGAGAGACTTGCCAAATCAAGGGCCATATCCACCCGGTCTTCCCTTCTCTCGCCCAATCCGAAAATACCACCGCTGCAAATCTCCATTCCGGCTTCCTTTGCCGCCTCAATAGCCCTTACTTTGTCCCCATAGGAATGGGTAGTGCAGACCTTTGGGAAAAAACCTTCAGAGGTTTCCAGGTTATTGTGGACTCTTACGACTCCGGCTTCCCGAAGCCGCAAAAAATCATCCTTTTCCAGCAAACCAAAGGAAGCGCAGATTCCAAGTCCGGTTTTCTCCTTTACCGCACGGATGCTTTGGCAAACTTTATCCAATTCCTCCCCTGAAAGCTTTTTTCCGGAAGTCACAATGGAAAAGCGGGAAACGCCCTTTTCTTCATTATATATTGCATCCTCCAGGATACGATCCGTTCCCAGCAGGGAATATTCTTCCGCCGCAGTGGGATAAAAGGAAGACTGTGCGCAATATTTGCAATCCTCAGAGCATTTTCCACTCTTGCCGTTTATGATGGTGCAAAGGTCAAAGACCTCCCCGCAAAAGTATTGTCTGATTTCATTGGCCGCTTCACAAAGGGATTCTAAAGGGAACTCATACAGATCCAGAGCCTCCTCCCGGGTCAAAGCTGCCCCTGCAAGCACCTTGTTTTTCATGTCATGTATCATAGTATCCATTGTTTCTTTCTTCCTCTCAGGCCGTCCTCGTTTTTGCCGCTATGGGAATGGTTCTTTTGGCAACACTGGCCGCCAGTATGCAAAGCAGGATGTCCCCCGGCACTGCCAAAAGGAAACAATAGATCAAAATGGCTTCCAGGCTGATAGGCGCATCGATCACATAGTTGCAGATCGTATAGTAATAGACCATTCCAAAGAGGTATACGATGCCCAAACCGGCAAAGTTTGCAGATAAGAGTCTACGGTAGGAGGGAATGCTTTCGCGGTTGGCCATCCATCCCGTAACAAAACTGGCAACACAAAACCCGATAAGGTATCCGAAGCTGGGTTTGAAAATGTAGGAAAAGCCTCCCCCCTCCGCAAAAATGGGGAGCCCCGCAAGACCTAAAAGAAGATAGGCACCCACACTGATGGCGCCCAGACGTGGCCCTAAAAGGAGCCCCGCCAGCATGGTAAAGAGGAATTGCAGGGTAAAGGGAACCACCGGAATGGGAATTTTAATAAAGGCGCCGATGGCAATAAGGGCCGTAAACAAGGCACAAAGTACCAATTCTTTGAGAGTGATTTTGCTTTTTATCATTTTTTTGATCCTTTCTTTTGCTTCAATTTTCAGCTAGCTGAGGAAAGTATCACACAGCTCCTTTCATTTGTCAACCATACATTTTTTATAGGTTTACAATTGTAGGGCCAATAAAGGGGCTGTCTCAAAATGATTGCATAAATCATCAAGACAGCCTTTTTTTGTACGAAGATGGATTGTGCGTACTTTTTTAAATTTGCACTACTCCGGGTCGCGAAGGAGGTGGCGACGGAGATGGATCTCGGGAAGATTTTGCTGTTTTTCCTACTCCAAGACGGGCCAGGGGCCTGAGAAAGCCTCGCGGGGGCCGGCAGGAGTAGGATTTTTGAAAGATTTAGGCAAAAATCCATTTCGGATTTTTGGTGCCGCCGGCGCAGGGTGGGATCGCCGGTGCGATTTGTCGGAGATAGCTACTCCGGACTTTTTCGGCAAAAAGAGACAAATGGATCTTGCGAACTTTTTTAAATTTGCACTACTCCGGGTCGCAACCATGGCAGCGAGACAAATGGATCTTGCGAGGATTTGGCCGTTTATCCTACTCCCCGGCGCTTCGCCGGCCAGCCAACAGCCTGCGGCAGCGTGGAGGAGTAGGATTTTTGAAAGGTTTTGTCAAAAATCCATTTCAGATTTTTGGCGCCGGCGGGTCGGGGTAGTGCCGCCGGCGCGATTTGTCGGAGATAGCTACCCCGGACTTTTTCGGCAAAATGAGACAAATGGATCCTGCGAACTTTTTCAAATTTGCACTACTATTTTGAGACAGCCCCTTGCAACTATATCACTGTTTTTTCTACAGGGCGGCGGCTGCCTCAGTATATTCTCGCTTCAATGATTCCATAAGGTCGTGCACAGAAACGATTTCTTTGATCCTCCAGGCATTTTGCCCGGCAAAGGCAAAGCCGTTTTTCAGGTTTCCCTTCTGCGCACTCATCAAGGCCAGGGCAATGCAGTAGGGACTTTTCTGGTAATCGCAGGTCCTTATGCACTGGAATGGACAGGAAAATGGCTGTTTCTGTCCGCTCTCACTGGCTTCAAGGAATGGGTTCCTGATGGCTCTACCGGGAAGCCCCACAGGGCTTTGAATGATCATAATATCTTCTTCCTTGCAGTCAATATAGGTCTGCTTGAAAGCCGGAGAAGCATCACATTCCTCCGTAGCCACAAAACGGGTCCCCATCTGTACGCCGCTTGCACCAAGCTGAAGAAACTTTAATATATCTGCGCCGGAAAAAATCCCTCCCGCTGCGATCACAGGTATTTTCTTCTGGTAAAGAGCTTCATATTCCTTTACTTTCTCCACTACCTGAGGCAAAAGGTTTTCCAGGGAATAGAGGGGGTCTGAAATTTGCTCTTTCTTGTACCCCAAATGCCCGCCCGCAAGGGGACCTTCCAACACGAAGGCATCCGGAACATAGTTATACTGCCCTACCCATTTTTTTACGATCACTTCCACTGCTCTTACCGAGGAAATGATGGGCACCAATTTTGTTTTGGTCCCTTTTGTCAGATACTGGGGCAGATCCAACGGGAGACCGGCTCCGGCAAAGATGATGTCGATCTCTTTTTCAACAGCCATCTTCACCAGCTCCGAAAAATTGGACAAGGCGACCATAATGTTGACTCCAAGGATCCCTTTTGTTGCCTCCCTTGCTTTCTGGATTTCATCTGCGAGAGCTTTTTTGCTCACCTCCACAGGATTTTCGCGATACCCCGCTTTGTCATATCCCATGGCAGCTGCGGCAATCACCCCTATTCCGCCTTCATTGGCCACCGCCGAGGAAAGAGAAGACAGGGACACCCCTACCCCCATCCCGCCCTGAATGATGGGAATTTTGGCGACCAGATCCCCGATTTTTAATTCCGGCATATTTTTTAACATTGGTTTCATGAGCATCCTCCATATCAACCCCTATTGAGAACATTTATTAAGACTTATAGTATACATCATTTTGCTTTACTTTCATCTATTTATTTTGTCTAACTAAATATTTTTTAACCCCGTCCACTATCTTAACCATAAAATAACTTGCTTTTTTAGCCTGTACTTTGATATAATTTTAAAACTACAACGATTTTGGCCTAAGTTTTTTTCGCGACATCCTAACCGTTTTTTGGCACTGCCAAAAAAGATTGGAGGCCTTGATATGATTATTGGTTTGATCGTAGTTCTTGTTGGGATCCTTACACTTCCGTTCCTGGTCAAAAAAATCGAGCACAACCTTGAGATCTTTCTCTTTTTGATGGGGCTCATTGCCGTCGTCATCTCCGGCTCTTTTTCAACACATCTGTTTGAGCATATTTTTGCAAACGAAATGCTCTATTTTATCACTGCTGCGGTACTGATTGCCGGCATCATTTTCAAATTTGCCGTTAACAGGATTCGCACTGGCATGGATGTTATTACCCAAAAAGTAAGCTTACCCATCATTATGGCGCTGATTATTATTGTTTTGGGCTTTATTTCCAGTATCATTACTGCTATTATCGCATCTCTGGTATTGGTTGAAATGGCGCAGGCGCTTCCCATCAGCCGAAAGTACCGGATACAGCTTTGTATCATCGCCTGTTTTTCCATCGGTCTGGGTGCCGCCTTGACCCCCATTGGAGAACCACTGGCCACCATCGTCGTCTCCGTCCTCAACGAAGACTTCTTCTTCTTAATGAATACCCTTGGAATATACATCGTTCCTGGAGTTTTTGCCATGGGTCTTCTGGGAGCTGTTACGGTGGGACGAAAAGCCAAGGTTCTGGGCAAAGCCGAGTTGGAAACGGAAGCTGCCGAACACGGAATCAGTCTTGCGTCGGACACGTACCCCGTCATCATTGTTCGGGCATTAAAAATCTTTCTCTTTGTCATCGCTCTGGAATTATTGGGGGCCGGCTTTAAACCCCTTATCAATACCTATGTCATTCAGTTGGACAGCATGCTCCTTTATTGGATCAATATGGTTTCAGCGGTTCTTGACAATGCCACCCTGGCAGCCGCCGAAGTGAGTCCCCTTATGGACCCGGTACAGATCAAGGCTATCCTTATGGGGCTTTTGGTCAGTGGTGGTATGCTCATTCCCGGCAACATCCCCAACATCGTTTCGGCAGCAAAACTTGGCATCGGCAGCCGGGATTGGGCGAAGCTTGGAGTCCCTCTTGGATTGGTTATTCTTGGAATCTATTTTGTAATACTCTTCATTGTCTAAATAACGAGACAAAACAGTTTGAGATTCCCTTTTGAGGCAGTGGGAGGAAGCCTTCTCCCCTGCTTTTTTTATGGTTTCTCAAATTTGCAAATTTCATAACAAAAATTTTGCTTTTTTCTGTTTTGACAGATTAGAAAGTATTGAATTTGAAGAAGTATTTTGTTATAGTTTGAAATGGAAAATAGATTGAGGCGCAAATTATTTCTTTCTCAAAATCCTATACCCTCAGAAATGGGTAAGGAAAACACTGGAGGTCGTAACATGATTATTGGTTTGGTACTAGTTCTTATTGCGATACTGGCCCTCCCCTTTTTAGTAAAGAAAATCGAACACAACCTTGAGATCTTTCTTTTTCTGATGGGGCTTATCGCAGTCATTATTTCAGGTTCTATTTCGGGGCATCTCTTTGAAGAGATTTTAACAAATGAAATGCTCTATTTCATCACTGCCGCTGTGTTGATCGCCGGCATCATCTTTAAGTTCGCCGTAAACAAGATTCGCGCAGGTATGGGGATCGTCACTCAGAAAGTCAGCTTGCCCATCATCATGGCACTGATCATTATCGTTTTGGGACTGCTCTCCAGCGTCATCACCGCTATCATCGCATCTTTGGTGCTGGTAGAAATGGCACAGGCACTTCCCATCGGCCGCAAATACAGGGTGCAATTCTGTATCATTGCCTGCTTCTCCATCGGCCTTGGCGCCGCATTAACACCCATTGGAGAGCCCTTGGCCACCATCGTTATCTCCGTACTCGATGAAGACTTTTTCTTCCTGATGAGCACCTTAGGAATTTATATCATCCCCGGAGTCATTGTTATGGGTCTTCTTGGCGCTATCATGGTCGGGAGAAAAGCCAAGGTTCTTGGGCAAGCCGAATTGGACGCAGAAGCCGCTGAACTTGGCATCAGCATGGAGTCTGACAGCTTCAATGTCATCATTGTAAGAGCCCTGAAGATCTTCCTCTTCGTCATTGCTCTTGAATTGCTGGGATCCGGTTTTAGACCTCTTATCGATGCTTATGTAATCAACCTGGACAGCATGCTCCTTTACTGGATCAACATGGTTTCTGCGGTACTTGACAATGCTACCCTTGCGGCTGCTGAAATCAGTCCGTCCATGGATCCGGTCCAGATCAAAGCCATCCTTATGGGTCTTCTCATCAGCGGAGGCATGCTGATCCCCGGAAATATCCCCAACATCGTTTCCGCGGCAAAGCTTAAGATCGGCAGCCGGGACTGGGCCAAATTGGGTGTTCCCCTTGGTCTGATCATCCTTGTTGTTTACTTTGTTCTTTTATTCGTAATTTAATTAGAATACAAAATAATAAGCGCACAAAATCAAAAGGGCTGTCGTTTCGACAGCCCTTTCCATATGTTTCATAAAAATCTAACTTTCGACCTTATTTAATATTTCGATCTCTTCCCTCACCGAAACTTCAGTATCCAAATTGGTCAAAATGAGAAGACTGTCTCCTGCCTTGATTCTTGTTTTTCCCTTAGGGATTAATTCCCTTTCCCCTCTTTTTATGCTTACCAGCAGCGCATCCGAAGGCCATGGGATTTCTTTGATTTCTTTTTCTTCCATAAAAGAACCATGTCGAACTACGGCTTCAATAATTAATTTCGGACTTCCCGTTTCCTGGTCTTCGGAGACTTTCTCCTTAGAAATCAGGCGCTCCAGCAACATATCGTAAACAGGCTGGGTTTTCAGAAGATCCGCCGTAACATAAGCTACAACCGAAACGATAGTAAGAGGAAGCAAATAGTGAAAAGAACCTGTCATTTCTGAAATAAGGATGATCCCTGTGATAGGTGCTTTCACAATAGCAGTGAAATATCCGGCCATGGCTAAAACCACAAAATGATAAAAAAGGGATTCCTCTACCCCCCCCAATTGGACAGCCATACAACCAAATATCGCCCCTATGGTACCTCCAAGCACAAGAAGGGGAAAGAAAATGCCCCCCGGGGCACCGGAACAGTAACTTATCATTGACAGCAGATATTTCAGTATAAACAGCAGGCATAACAAAAGTATGCCGGTATTCAGATCAAATTCTCTAACCATTCGATGACCACTGCAAACGATAGCCGGGAAAAAGACACCTGCTATTCCGGCAAATACAAATGGCACCATCATAGCTCCCCAAGAGGAACGCTGTTTTATCTTGCCGTATAGTTCTTGTATGGTTTGTAAAGAGCGGTTATAGAAAGCTCCCGCAGCTCCCGTAAAAACCCCCAACAATAGCAAGAGCCAATACGCTTTCAGGGGGATATCGCCTACGACCGCAAAATGAAAGATCGGTTCAATCCCAAAAGTCTCCTTGGAGATGAAATCTGCCGCCACCGCTGCCGTCATGGTGGATAAGAGAATCCGCGGTGAAAAGTACTTAAACACTTCTTCCAAAGCAAACACCACCCCTGCAAGAGGGGCGTTGAAGGCGGCAGCCAATCCCGCACTGGCACCACTGGCAATCAATATTTTTCGGTCAATGCGGCTTTTTCCGATCCGATTCCCCACCCCTTCAGCAACAAGAGCACCCAACTGAATGGATGGACCTTCCCTGCCCAAAGACAACCCTCCGGCAATGGCGACCACGCCCCCTGCAAATTTCAAAAGAAGTGTCTGCATCCAACCCGGTCGATGTTTAAAGTACCCTGCAAGAATACCTTTTAATTGAGGAATTCCACTTCCCGCGATCATTTGATTCCGGGATAAAAACACACTCAGGAGAGAAGCGGCCCCTACCAAAAACATCATGGCCAAAGGGATATAAAGAAGATTTTCTCTTACCGCAGTATACATTTTCAGGCAATATCTTTCTGCATAGGTCAAGGAAATCCTATAAAGGACAACGACGAATCCTGCCAGGAAACCAATCAGCAAGCTTTGAATCAAAATAGGTATATGTTTTGCGTGAAGATCTAATATACTCTTATAATTGTTTTTCATTTTTCGAGATGGCTCCACATGTTTCCTGCTGTTCCCGCAGCACCCGTTTTAAAATCTTTCCTGCGCTGTTTTTGGGAAGTTCCCCTATGAATTCCACGGAGCGGGGAAGTTTGTAGCTTGCAAGCTTTTCTTTCAGGAAGGAAAGAATCTCCTTTTGCGAGCTTGTTTCTCCCTCTTTCAACACCAACACGGCCTTTGCATATTCTCCCCGCAGGGGATCTGTCACACCGATGACGGCGGCTTCCTTTACCTTCGGGTGCTGGTAAATCACTTCTTCCACTTCACGTGGATAGACATTCAGTCCCGCGACCACCACCATATCTTTTTTCCGGTCAACGATGTAAATGTACCCATCTTCATCTTTTTTGGCAAGGTCACCGGTATGGAGCCAGCCATTTCTGAGGGCCTTCCGACTTTCCTCTTCCTGCCTGTAGTACCCCTGCATCACGTTATTTCCACGAACCACAAGCTCGCCCACTTCTCCCGAAGGCAGTTCACGGTCCTCCTCGTCAAAGATCTTGCATTCCACATAAGGAATGGGCAAACCGATGGACCCTTCCTTTTGCACACCAAAGGGAGGATTGAAGGTAACCGCCGGAGAGGCTTCTGTAAGCCCATAGCCTTCGATGACAGGAAGGTGCATGATATCTCTGGCTTGGCGATAGATCTGCACGGGGAGGGAAGCCCCGCCGGATACGGCAAAACGAAGCTTAGGAAATGTGATGTTTTTCTTACCTGCTTCCAGAAGAACGATGTACATTGCCGGTACTCCCATAAAGACCGTCACTTCATCCCTTAAGAGGGATTCTATGACTTCCTTAGGTTGAAAGGCTTCCAGGATAGTTACGGTAGCACCCGACCAGAGAGGCATCAGTATGCAGGCGGTAAAAGCAAAAACATGGAACATAGGAAGGACGCACATATAAACATCGTCCGGCCTGGCATTAAGACCGAGATAGCACTGTTCGGCATTGCACATGAGATTTTTATGAGTCAGCATGGCAGCCTTCTGTTTTCCGGTGGTACCGGAGGTATAAAGGAAAGTCGAAAGGGCATCCTCGTCCTGAAATTCCTCCAAAGGTACCGGTTCTATCTCCAGAATGCTTTTTTTCAATTCTTCGTCCAGGAGGATCAGCTTGATGTTCAGTGCATTCTCCACGGCCTCTTTTTCATATCCTGATTTTTGAAGGATCAGGGGATGAACGATCATATATTTTGCTTCCGAGTCTTTTACGATGTGAATGATTTCCTCGATGGTGAGCATAAGATTGATAGGCACGATCACCGCAGCATTTCTTACCGTTCCCAGGTAGGAATAGACGAACTCCGGCGAATTCAGGCAGTTCAGCACCACTTTGTCTCCGGGCAAAACCCCTGCATTTTTAAGATAACGGGCATAACGATTGACCATGCGATCCAATTCTCCGTAACTGATATCCTGACCTTTAAATTTCAAAGCTGTTTTTTCACTGTTAAAATTCTTCTTATAGATTTCTCCGACCATATCGGGCCCCCCTGTCAGTTATGTTTTCAACATGCAAATAAGTAAATGTCTAAAAACAATTGTACTATATAAATGGGAGAAAGGGAACAAAGGAAAAGAAGACGAAAATCCAAATAAAAAACCGGCTTTCGCCGGTGAGTTTTAAAGCGGGGCCGCTGCTTTTTTATAAGCTTCTTCCATGTCACAATGGAGAGGATACCCCAGATCTGAAAAGGTTCTTGTCAAGGCCCTCATGGTCTCTTCCAGATATTCGTTTCGGGCGTTTTCTCCCATATGTCCAATGCGAAATACTTTCCCTGCCAGCACATCAAAACAGCCCCCCAGCAGGATATTGTAGCTGTCCCTCATGGTATTTAAGATCCGGTCGTCCGTCAGCCCTTTCGGCACACACACTGCCGTAACGGTATTGGAAAAACCTTCTTCTAAATACAACTCCAGTCCCGCTTCCGTGAGGGCACTTCGGGTGGCACTGGCGATCCTCCTATGCCGCTCCAGAATATCCTCGTCTGCAAGCACATTGTCAATGGCGGCCCGCAAACCGTAAATATCACTGATGGGTGGAGTGTAGGGAAAAAATCGATCCCGGTAGTAATTCTTAAATGCCAGGATATTGGCATAAAAGGATGCGATGGGCGTTTTTCTGTTTTCCATGGCCGCCATGGCTTTTTCACTGACAAAAAGCATGGTAAGGCCCACCGCCCCAGACAGTGCCTTTTGGGAACCCCCACAGAGGATATCAATGTTGCTTTCCTCCACATTGATATATTCTCCAAACATTCCCGCTACTGAATCTACTACGGAAAGAATTCCATACCCCGCCAGCAAATTGCAAATAGAATCAATGTCATTGAGAACTCCACTGGGAGTGTCACAGTGAACGATAGTCGCATATTTAAAATGGTGGTCACTATCAAGGAATTTTTTCAATTCTTCCGGATCTACCGGCCTGTGATAGTCGGACACATATGAGACCGGCACCCCTCCGTATATTTCCACAAATTCAGCAAAGCCTTTTCCGAAAATGCCGTTGTCGATGACCAGCACCCGGTCTCCCTTCTCTGTAAGAGAGGCACAAGCTGCTTCCAACCCCAGGATTCCTTCTCCAGACAGGATATAGACATTGTTTTTTGTGTGTAAAAGCTGCCCTAAAAGCCCACATGTCTCCTTGTAAAACTCGAAAAATTCCGGGTCCAGATCAGGATTCGTGGTCTCCAGGCTTCTTGCCATTCTCACATTTTCCCTCACTCTGGTAGGCCCTGGGGTCATAATACTATACATTTTCCATGACTCCTTTCAGCTTCTGCACCAGAGGGAACACGATGAAAGCGGCAATGGTGATCTGCATGAAATTTCCGGGAATCGATCCAAAAGGTGCTATCCAGTTCCCGTAGAGTATGACTTCTGCAAAATAGTATCCCACAATTTTAATTGCCAACGCAGTTGAATAGATAGCGGCAAAGCAAAGCAGGGGCTTTTCTTTCATCTTCTCGCCAATAGTACCTGCCACAAATCCAATACAGCCCACAATCACGAAGGTAAAAGGCGCCCAGACGGTCCACCCGGAAAGCAGATCAAACAACCCCATTCCAATGGCTCCGGCAATAGCGCCTGTTTTCTTTCCATAAAAAATGGCGCCTATAAAAAGAGGAACATTCCCCAAATGGATCAATCCGCCGTTTCCCATGAATGGAAGCCGCACATTGATAAACATAGTAGCCGCTAAGGTAAGCGCAATAAACAAACCATTGATGACCAGCATTTTTGTGCTGCTTTTCGCAATTCCGGCTGTCATTTCTGCCGTCTTCATAACTTTATTCTCCTTATTATTTCCTGTGATAAAAAATGCCTTTCTTCGAAGAATCCTAAAATCGGTACCATAGCCATCGTACTATATGTCTGACTGTGGAAAAATATGTAGTTTCTTTTATTTTGAAGAATACAGAATGCTGAAAAAGCATATATTTTTTATAAAAAACAAAACTGTCCTTTAAAGAAGATCATTAACAAAGGACAGTCTTTCAAAATCAAACACCGAAAAAAAGAATTGTCAAAAAAAGTTTATCTTTCCCGGAAAGAGTTATAATACCTAGGTATGAAAGGAAGTGATTATATGAATATCATTGCAGAACAGCCCGGCCTTTACCAGATCATCGAAATGAAACTCTTCCGTAAAACTCCCGGGGTGACTTTTGATCTTTTTCCCTTGGATGCTGTCCCCCACATCGACTCTATCGATCGGGTCCTCCACGACCACAACGCCCTTTCCCCCGGGTCCATCGGAGATGTGGAAAAACCATGGTACATGCATACCGCCCAAGAGGATAACCTCATTGTGCTGTATGGCCAGCGGGATGTAGACATTTACACCCCTGAGCATGGCAAAATCGAGCACTTTACGGTAACCCCGGATAAAATATACCACAATGGAAAGCTTGTTTTTGAAGGTGGCGCAGTCCTTGTGTGGCCTGCAAAAGTGTTTCACCGCATCGTAAGCGGCGAGAAAGGATCGGCCTCCATCAACCTTGCCGTTCATAACGAAGGCTTTGACATCAAGACCAATTTCAGTATCTATGATGTGAACATCGAGACCGGCGAATATTGGGTGATTCGGGAAGGCTTCAAGGACCAGACATTATAGTCGGTCTTCATCCGGTAAAGGACTGCAGGCCAACGCAAAATTCTGAGAAAGCTTTGCGGGATTCCGGTACCAGATCATATTGCATGGGAAATAAATGCCACATGCCCTTATGATTTTTTACCTCACAGGATCCCCCAAAGCTTTTTATTTTTCCGGCAAATTCTTGAGAATCCTTAAAAAATACATCATCCTCTGCAGCGTAAATGAGAACCGGAGGCAGTTCCCGCAGGTCCCCAAGCAGTGGCGATGCCCAGGGAGATCGTCGGCTTTCCGCATCCCCGTAGTTTTTTGCTATGCCAAGAGGGTCTTCCAAACGGAAAGGGTCCCTTTGGGATCTTTTTTTATCAAATACCGCCTCATCACTGATATTAAAAACCGGTGTGATAAAGCAGCATGACCCTGGCATGGGGGTACCTTCTCCCCGGCCTTTCAACAAAACGGAAATTCCCAGGGCGCAGCCCGAAGAATCTCCCGCTACCACCAGCTGCTCCGGGTCATGTCCCTTTTGAAGCAACCCAACGTAAACGGCGCTGCCGTCCTCTAAAGCGACTGGAAAAGGTGCTTCCGGAGCCAGTCGGTAGTCCGGCAAAACAACAGCCGCTCCTGTCTCTTGGGCTATCTTTGCCACAAATTCACGGGTGGGTGAATAGATCCCGAGAGAAAACCCTCCACCGTGAAAATAAAGAACGACCTTTTGTATTTTCCCTTTCGTTTCCCCACATCGAAACACTTCACAGTGAACCCCGCCGATCCGTTCCTCCGTATGTTCCACATCCCCAGGAATTCCTTTCCCCTTAAGCTGTTCCATGCTTTTTCTTATTTCTTCCAGGGGTTTGTTCCACAAATTCGATCTGCGCAGCAGATATTTAATGAAATGACTTTGCAGGCTGTTCATTTTCCTGTCTCCTTCCCTTCTCCATATCTTTATGAGTTCTTCTATGAGTTCTTCTTTTCTTACTCAGTATAGAAAAAAGGAAGGTATTTTTCATGACCATTCTTGCTGACTTATTCTCTTTTGACAGGAATTAATATTCTGACATCCGGCACCTCCGGATAGCCTGAAGAATAACAATTTATCATGCCAATGCCATTGGCAAGGGGTTTCGCTTCTTTCACGATCATCCAGCGATAGAGATCATCTACAAAAGCTTCGCTGATGGCGAACATGTCGCCACGATAGTGAAATTCCGCATACCAGCCCTCTGGAATTTCCCTTTTTTTGTATTTCCCTCTGTTTTCTTTAAGTGGTTTGCGCCCGCAAAAAACCGTATGGGCCGAACTGTCTTCTCCGTGACAGCTTACCACCGTGTAAAAGGAGCCCAAATCCCATTCGTCTTTTTCCTGTTGAGAGGAAAGCAAGTAGCCTTCGGTCTTTTCTTTCAGAGAATCCTTAAAGTCCGCCGCTTTTGTATCCGTCTCTATGAAAACCCCCGCCAGATCAAAGCCCTGCAGAAATACATACTCCCCTTTTAATGCAAGGACACCTTTGTGATTTATAGCAACCCCTCGATGACAGGCACTTTATTTCGAAGCAGTTTGGACGCTTCTGTAAGTTTTCTGGCGCCGATATACTGTTTTAGGGAAATCCCCACCACAGCTTTAAAAATCCGGTTAAAATGATATTCCGAAAATCCAAATTTTTCGGCCACCTGCTCCAACACCAGCCTTTCGCGCAGGCTGGCTTCAATGTAATCGATCACATCCCTCATAAGAGTCACATAGTAGTTCATTTCTCAATTCCCCTATCGTTCTCACTGCGGTGGCAATCTACAACTCAAAAAAGAAAAGAGATGTCCCTTTTGGGAGACATCCCCTTACATGTTCCTTTTTCGTTTTTTCTCCCGAGGTTCTCCCGCCATTTTTAGATAAAAAGTTCCGGCTCTCTTCTTATAGGCCCAAACTGCTCTTCCAGCTCATACTGATGCCTGAGATAGCCTTCGTCGTCATAGTATTTGGCAGAAACAGGACACGCCTTGATGCAGGCACCACACTTGATGCAGATGCCCACAAACTTCGACGGATCCTCGGGATCGATGGATGACATGGGGCAGACTTCCACGCAGATATTGCACTTGGTGCAGGTATCTTTTGTCTTGGGAGTCACCTTGCGGATGTCATAAGGATTGCCTTCTTTGTCCTTAGGCATATAGTAAGGTCTGTAGGGTTCACAGCCTTTGACTTCCAATTTCTCTGAAAAATTGCCTGCTTTCAACTTTGCAAAAATCTGGTCTGCAAAGGTTTCGGCAATTTCCATGTCCTTCTCGTCCGGACGGCCTGCTGCAAGTATCCTCGAAAAGGAATGCTCCCCGATAAAGGCTCCTGCTGCAATGGGGCGGAGTCCGCCTTTTTGAGCGATATCCCGCAGTTCAATGAGAGCATCGTCATAATTGCGATTGCCGTAGAGGACCACGCAAACCGCCAATGCTCCGTTTCCCTGTATGGTGTCCAGATACTTCAAAAGAACATTGGGAACTCTTCCCGCAATGACAGGAGTTCCAAGGATCACCAGATCGCCTTCTCCAAAAACAGCCGGCTCTGCCCGCTTATCTTTCATTGTGAAATCAATGACTTCATAGGTGGAATCCTGATTGAGACTTTGGGCAAGCTTTTGGGCAATGCCTTCCACGATTTTCTTCGTGGTTCCGGTGGCGCTGAAATACATCGCTTTGATTTTCATGTTTTTCTCCTTTGTAGCTCAATGGCCGGGGCTATTTTAGATTATATTTTGCGAGGCGGTCATAAAAGGCCGATCTGCTGAGATTCAAAAGGCGAGCTGCCGCACTCTTATTGCCTTTTGCCCTTGCCAGGGCATCCAGCAACACCTCTTTTTCAAATTCGTTCACTGAATTCCGATAGGAAGAAACCAAGGGTGGGCTTTCCTCCAGCTGGACGATCTGGGCAGGAAGATGATCCAAGCCGATTTCCCCTTCCCATACATAATTCGCAGCACGCTCAATGGCATTTTCCAGTTCCCGGATATTACCCGGCCAGGAATAAGCCTGCAAAGCATTCTTCGCTGCCTCATCAATACCGGTAACCTGAGAACCCAAAATTTCATTGTACTTTTCTATAAAGGCTTCTGCCAGAGGAATAATATCCTCAGCTCTTTCCCGCAAAGCCAAAAGCTGAAAACCAATGACATTCAGGCGATAAAACAAATCCTCACGGAACGCCTTTTTTTCAATGGCTTCCCGAAGGTCCCGGTTGGTAGCAGCTATGATGCGGACGTCCACCGTCTGCTTTTCGGTCCCACCCACACGTGTAAACTCCTTCTCCTGCAGTACCTGCAGCAGTTTTACCTGGATAGACAGGGGCATGTCGCCGATCTCATCCAAAAAGATCGTCCCTTTGTGAGCTCTTTCGAAATAGCCGGGTTTTCCGCTTTTTAAGGCCCCCGTGAAGGAGCCGGGTGCGTAACCAAAGAGTTCGGATTCGAACAAAGTCTCAGGAATGGATACGCAGTTGACCTTTATAAACGGATGCTTTGCTCTTGGGCTGGCCTCGTGAATGCCTCGGGCAAACATGTCCTTACCTACGCCGCTCTCCCCTGTGAGAAGAATGGTGGAGCTGCTGCGGGCTATGAACATAGCATCCTTTTTCATTTTTTTGAATTTAGGGTTGTTGGTGATGATCTGATCAAAGCGGCTGCAATTGGCACCTCTCTTTTCCAGCTCATCGCGGTAGTATTCTACCTGCTGGTTGAGGTAAAACCATTTTCTGGCAATTTCTTCCGTCACGGCATTGTCATTGAGATAAACAGTGCTTACAATACCTGTGATTTCGCCGTCGCTGCTGTCACTTTTACGAAAAGGAACATGAGAAACAATGCATTTTTTTCCATATATGTCGCAGGAGTCCACTTCTGCGGACCCGGATTCAGCAATTTGAGCCGGTATGTTTGTCTTTAAAAGCTCCTGTATGGGCATTCCAATGATAGCCTCGCAGGGCTGAGAAACCAACTGGCAGGCTCTTTCATTCACATATTTGATCATACCAAAGGTGTCGGAAACAAACACACCGTCTGAAGAAGAGCTAAGGACTCCGTCGATGGTAGTCTGCAGATCCTTGACGATTTCCAGTTCCTGTGCCATCAGTTCCATGTCGGAAACATCAACAAAAGCAAAGCTTGTTCCCAGCTGTTCTCCGTTTTCAATAATGGGGACCTGGTTGACGATAACAGGCAGCGACTTCACAGTGAGGCGCGAACCGATGTCCAGTCGATCAGAGATAGTGATTTCCGGGAAAACATCAGCAATCCGGCTGCCTTTGATCTCTTCACACTTCAAATCAAACATACTCTCCGCCGCAGGATTGACCCTGACGATACGCCCCTGGCTGTTGGTGATGATGATGCCCTCATAATTGATACGAAAAAGAGACTCCAGGAGAGCCGAAGAAGTGGTTATGACATTCAGACTTTCTCTCAGATACTCAGCAGTGCCAATAACACCCACAACTTTGTTGGTGCGGTCCAGGACAACTACATTGTCTACCAGACTCTTTGTGACCCGCACAACAAGGGAGTATTCATCGTAAGTCCGGTCTACCGTAACGAACACCGGATTAGTGACCATATAGTCCTCACAGGGAGAATGCAGGCCAGCGCCATCCAGAAGCGCCCTGAAAAGTCTTTTTTTGGGAAATACGCCGATCAAAGATTCCTTGTCATCCACCACAGGAAGAGTGGTTATCTTGAAGCGATGATAATACTCTACTACCGTCTTCAAAGTATCCCCCACATGGAGCACCTTGAAGTTCGTATTCATCATCTGTCCTACAGTTAACCGGGCTACAGGATCCAAAGAATTGGAAATATCCATGTTTCTTTTTTCCTTCCTTTCGTGGGGTCAAATCTGGTCGATGGCATCCGAGGACAGACTTACGAGAAGCCTGCATTTATAGTATAAAAGGAAAGTGCTTCACCGTCAAGCAAAGTAAAACGGGCTTTGCGCAAGAAAAGAAGCCGGCGAAAGAATTTCGACGGCCCCTCTTCTGCAGGATATTTTCTTTTAGGATATTGCTTAACCTTTGATGACTCTCGGTGTGATCATCTGATGGATTGCGCAGATAGTCTTCGGATTCTGATAATAAGAACCAACGAAAGCCTTGCAGTAGTTTCTCAGGTTTGTCATATCAACGATTTCATCAACCATACCTGTCTTCGCACAGTAAGCCGGTCTGGACTTGTCATGATACTGTTTGATGATGTCGTTCATCTTGGCGATGGTGCCATCCAAGGGCTTGCCCTCTTCCTGATCCTTAACCAGTCTACGTGCATAGGATGCAGCAGCAGCAGTTTCACCGTGCATTACATAAATTTCGGTTGCAGCGGTTCCCAGAGTGAAGGCATTGTTGTTGTTCGCCTGGGGTCCACCAAGTACATAGTGAGCCGCAGCGGTACCTTTTCTCAGAACGATGGTCATCATCGGGTTGTCAGACTGTTCGATGGAATAGATCAGGGACATACCAAGACCAAGCATTTCTGCTTTTTCACCAGTGTCACCTACATCGATACCGGTAGTATCCTGTACCCAGATGAGAGGAATTCTGTCACGTCCGCAGAAAGTAACGAACTCGTTCATCTTGATGAGGCCTTCACGATAGAGTTTTCCGCCGATTCCCTGATAATCCGCATATTTCGGATAATCCGGGCCAAGAGCTCCCTGGTTGTTTGCAATGAATCCGCAGACAAAACCATCGACCTTAGCCAATCCGCAGTACATTTCAATACCATAGTCCGGCTTGAATTCCATGTGTTCACTGTTGTCAAACAAACGAGCAAGGACTTCTTTCATGTCGTATGTACGCTTCTGGTTCATAGGAACAAGGCTGTACAGATCGTCGATGGGGAACTTGGGTTCAGCGGGCTCAGCCACTCTGAAGAAGGTGGGCTCATAAGCAGGGAGAGTACCCATGTAGCGCTTGATATCATCAAGTACTTCTTCTTCGGTATCGCAGCAATCTCTGATAAAGCCAGTCTCACCCTGGTGAATCTCAATGCGGCCCGGAGGAGTTGCTTTGAATTTCTTTGTCTGTTCGATCAATGCCTGAGCAACTTCATCATCAATGTAGCCCTTGGGGGACATACCGCTGACGATGCCAGCGCCGCCTACTGCCATGTTGCACTTCTTGTGTCCAAGAAGGATGGTGGGGCTGATGGAGTGATATCCGCCGCCGGCAGGGTTGGTTCCATAGATACCAACGATGATGGGAATGCCGAGCTTCTGGAGTTCAGCATGGCGGAAGAAAGGTGTTCCGCTTCCTCTGCGATTGGGGTAAAGTCTTTCCTGTTCCATCAGCTTAGCGCCGCTGCAGTTCAGGACCCATACCAGGGGAAGGTGCATTCTCTTTGCAATGTCGGTAACACGCAGTACGTTGTCTGCCTGACCGGAAAGCCATGCGCCTGCCATTACCTTGTTGTTGGAAGCAATGATGATAGCCCATTTGCCGTTGATCTTTCCAAGACCATCGATAACGCCAGTATTTCCTTCTGCATTGAAGAGAGGATCATAAATCGTGTGGAGGGGGCACCATGTGCCGGGCTCTACAAGGTATTCCAGTCTCTGCCATGCAGTCCATTCACCTTTTTCGTTCATAGCTTCGGTAGCTTTACCGTTGTTCTTGACGCGTTCTACTTCCTGCGCCACAACAGCTTCTTCTGCTTTGAGTTCGTCAATGTTCTTCTGGAGTACACGGGGAAGTGCTTTTCCGATATTCGGCATTTCTTTGAAATACGGATGCAGGGGATAACCATATTGAACAGTCATTTTCATTCTCCTTTCGAATGGATTCTAATGAGTGAAAAAATATATGTGCCTATCTATTCGGCTGGTATCCCAATTCGATACCGGCGATGATACCCATGTGGATGTTGGAAGTTCCTTCGAGAGTCTCGAACTGCTTCGCATCCCGGAGCCATCTGCCGCAGGGATACTCTGTGGAGTAACCATAGGAACCGTAGATCTTCATTGCCATGTTTGCACCGTGTACGGCGGCATTGCAGCCGAAAACCTTCGCCATAGAAGTGGCCTGCTGGCTGGGGAGCTTGTTTTCCTTCAGCCATGCTGCTCTGTATACCATGTATTTGGCAGCATCCGCTTCCAATTTCATTTCAGCGATCTGACCCTGGATCATCTGGAACTTGCCGATGGGCTGTCCAAACTGGAGTCTTTCATTCGCATAATTAGTTGCGCCTTCCAGACATGCCATTGCAAGCGATGCTGCGCCTGTTGCACATCCCATACGGGTGTTGTTCAACATCCACATGCAGATCTGGAATCCCTTGTTCAAAGGTCCAAGGAGATTTTCTTTCGGAATGATAGCATTTTCGAATACCAGTTCCGATGTCGGGGCCGGCCACATACCAACCTTGGTGTGGATGGGGATTCTGGTGATTCCCGGTGTGTTATCGTAATCTACGATGAAGCAGGACAGTCCTTTGGGGCCGCCGCCTTCTGTAGTCACTGCATACACCAATCCGATGTTGCAGGTATGTCCGCCGGAGATCCACATTTTGGATCCGTTCAGTACAAAGTGGTCGCCCTTGTCTGCTGCGAAGCACTTCATGCTTCCTACGTCAGATCCGGAGTTGGCTTCAGTGATGGCAAAGCTTCCTACTGTTTCGCCGCTGACAAGACCCGGGATGTACTTTTCTTTCTGTTCCGGTGTACCCCATTCATTGATGGTCATTGCCGGTCCCCAGCAGTTGCCGCTGATGGACAGTCTCCAGGATGTGTGAACTTTGGCGATTTCGTAAAGTGCCGTGACAGCTTCCATCCAGCCCATGCCGTTCCCGCCGTACTCTTCCGGAATGCTCCATCCCAAAAGTCCCAGTTCTCCCATCTTTGTCAGGATCTCTCTCCGATAATGATGATTTTCTTCGTCTTCTTCAATAAAAGGTGCGATTTCTTTTTCTGCAAAGTTACGCGCCATTTCCTGAACCATCTGTTGTTCTTCTGTCAATCCGAAAT
>Ga0302242_1000875_pt1 | contig 25931 bp, 22 predicted proteins | sample AAG_UR_Lys_MG_FD_193510 | JGI IMG/M metagenome (GOLD analysis project Ga0302242, IMG submission 193510) | Enriched activated sludge microbial communities from anaerobic digester in WTTP, New Holstein, Wisconsin, United States - AAG_UR_Lys | ecosystem: Engineered > Bioreactor > Anaerobic >...
AGTTCCCTTCCATGAAGGTCTTCCCGGGTCAAAACTTCGATCAAAAGGTCTTTTAATTCTTTCATGCCCTTCTCCTTTTTCTCTGATTACCAGTTCATTATACAAAAAAAAATAAAATGGCACAAGGAAGCTATTGCCATACGTCGAGAAAGTGTTATAATAACCTTGTAATATGGTAATGAAAACTACATTTAAAGAGGAAAGGAGCTTCCTATGCCCGGTTACTTTCAACAGGCTCGTGAGCCCATCAACAGCTTTACCCATTTTATCGGTGTTTGTTTTGGTGCTGGTGCAACAGTACTTTTTCTCCTTGTCTGGCTGGTCCAGGGAGGGGGCAGGATCCATGTTCTGGTAGGTGCTATGATCTTTGGAGTATCTCTGATTGCTCTTTACTCTGCCAGCACAATCTATCATTATGTAACGGCAGCTCCGGCAGTGATCAAAAAACTGAGAAAATTAGACCATGGTATGATTTTTGTACTGATTGCCGGGACATACACGCCACTTTGTCTTGGATATATGAGCCTTCACGATGCCACGGTGTTTCTTGCAGCGATCTGGTCTGTGGCTCTGGTCGGTAATCTGATCAAATTGTTCTGGATGACAGCTCCCCGCTGGCTTTCTACCCTCCTTTATCTCGTTATGGGATGGGCGATCGTGTTTGATTTGAAGGCTTTTGGTGCGGTGCCGGCTCCCTGCCTGGCCCTGATTGCCTGCGGCGGCATTGCCTATTCAGTGGGAGCGGTCTTTTATGTCCTGAAAAAGCCCAACGGACATCTGTTTGGTTTTCATGAAATTTTTCATCTGCTGGTAATCGTGGGGTCTGCTTTTCATTTTGCAGCAGTCCTGCTTTTTGTGATTTGATTTAAATAGTCCCGTAAAAAAAGCTTCCCGTCAAGAACATTGAGACGGGAAGCTTTTTTTATAAAGATCCACTATTTTATAACACGCTTTAGAATAACCGCTATTTCTGCGCGGCTTACGGTGCTTTGCGGATTGATTTTTGAAGCGCTTCCGTTTACGATCCCTGCTTTTACCAGTGTGGCAACAGAATTGTATGCATACCCGGAAATGTTTGAAGAATCCTTAAATGCCTTTAAGTCGTTGCTGTTTCCAGCTGTGAGTACCGTTCCGGAAGCTGCCAGGGCTCGATTGACAAGAACCATGGCATCCTGCCGTGTCAATGTTTCTTTGGGGTCAAATTTACCATTCTCTCCTTTAGCGATGCCAAGAGCTTTCGCCACAGCGATGGCTTCGTAGTAGTAGCTTTCCTTTGCAACATCAGAAAAATTGGATGTTGCATTGGTGGATTTGAGCCCCAGTGAGCGGTATAGCATAAGGATAAAATCTCCTCGGGTGATCTTGGCAGCCGGATTGAATTTTTTGTTGCCTGTTCCGGTGATGTAACCTGCTTTATAGAGCGCATCAATGGAGGCAACGGCCCAAGTGTAATTGGAATTGATATCACTGAAATAAGCTGAGGAACTTGTCGGCACGGTGGGAACTACGGGCACCGTAGGAGTCACTGTGGTAGACTTTACGGTGACATTGATCTTTCCTGTAAAGCTGTCACCTTCATCGTCATAGCCGGTGTAGGAAATGGTAGCGGTTCCGGTATAGTCTTTGGCCGGAACAAAGCTGATGCTGGAAATTTTGGGAGCAGAAGATACATAATATTTTGTAGCAGAGGCCACTTTGGAAGTATAACTTTCCGAAGAAGTATAGCCGGTATACAGAATCCCGTAAGCGGAAGAGGGGAGGGTGAATTTAATGCTGTCGAGGTTTTCACCGTTGACTTTTTTGCATACCGATTCAAAATCCGAGGATTTCAATGTGAAGGCAGTGTTTTGGTTCGTGCTGTAGGAAATATCAGAAGCCGAACCGGAGGTTCCTCCAACGATAATCTTGATCTTACCGCTAAAGTCATCTCCGTCATCATCATATCCTGTATAACTTATAGTGACCGTCCCTGTGTAGTCTGTTGCGGGAACAAAGCTCACCTTTTTCAGATAGCTGGCTTTAGAAACGTAGTATTTTGTGGAAGCGCTTACTTTTGTAGCATTGCTGGAGGAAGAGGAATAATCATAATAGAGGGTTCCTGTGGAGGAAGAAGGAAGGCTGAATTTTACATAATTCAGATCTTCATCGTTTTCGTCTTCACATTTATCAATGAAATCATCATCATCCAGGGTAAGAGTTTTGTTCTTTTCTGTGGTATAGGAAATATAGTCCCCAGAGGAAGTGCCGCTTCCTACAACGATTTTGACTTTTCCGCTGAAGGACTCTCCGTCGTCATCCACTCCTGTATAATTGATATTGCAAGTTCCTTCATAATCGGAGGCTGGAACAAAAGCCACTTTTCCAATATTGGGGGAGCCTTCACAGTAGTACTTTGTGGAGGCAGAAACTTTGGAATCATATTTTGAAGAAGAGGTGTAATTGTAATAAAGACGTCCTGCCGAAGCGGAGGGCAGAGTGAATTTTACATACTTCAGTTCTTCTTTTTGCTCATCCTCACAAACTTCATTAAAGTCATCTTCATCAAAAACAAAGGCGGTATTGATTTTCGTTTTGTAGGAGATCAGATCCACATCGCTGCTTCCACTGCCGCCAATGGTGATTTTCACTGTGCCGGTGTAGGAAGAGCCACTGGCAGGATAGGCTGTGTAACTTAAAGATACAGTGCCGGAATAACCGCTTTTAGGCACAAAAGCCACTTTTGCAATGTAAGGGTCGCTGCTATAGTAATATTTGTCAGATGTGGTTACTTTGTCGTCATACTTTGTGGAAGAAGTGTAATCGTAATACAGGACCCCATAACTGGTTTTGGGAAGCGTAAACTTCACATATTTCAAACTGGATTTGGTATAATCGGAACACACTTTATTAAAATCTGTTCGGCTGAAGGTCACCGTTTCATCCTCGTCAGCAGTGTATTTAATGTCCGCAATGGTGGCATCCACCACATCGGTAACAGTGACAACTACCTTGCCGGCGTAGGTATCGCCATCTGTAGTGAAGGCGTTGTAGTTGATGGTGCATGTTCCGTAAAAATCAGTATAAGGCAACAAGGTGACGGAAGAAAGCAAAGGGCTCCCGGCGGAATAGTAGTATTTATCGCTGGCCGAGACGGCGGTTCCTTTGCTGGCGGTAGACACATATCCTGTGTAAAGAGTTCCTTGGGAAGCGGAAGGCAGTGTGAACTGGACATAACTCAGGTCGTCTCCGGTCACAGCCCGGCAAACGGTGTTGAAGTCAGCGGCGGTAAAGGCCAGCGCAGTTTCTTCCTTGGTGGTCCAGTTGATATTGGAGGGAGCTGCCGTCGAAACCGTGATACGGACGGTAACACTGCTTCCCTGGGGGGAGCTGCCGGAATCAAAAGCGGTAGCCGTATAAGAAACCGGAATGTTGGAAGTTCCGGTTGCCACAAAAGTCAGTTTTCCTGCATTCAGGTCTGCAATATTCATGGGTGTGTCAAAAACATAATCAGAACCGTTAAATTTTAAAGCACCATAGGAAGGGTTGCCGCCGGAGATGGAAATATAACCAAGCGCATTTCCATCGTTTTGTGTGTATTTAGAAGAAAAATCAGTGCCGGTGAAAGAAATGGTTCCTGTACCGGACAGACTTTTTGTAATACTTCCGGAGAAGGTAGGGGCTTTATAGGCCGCTTTTACTACACTGAGGGTGTAGGTGGTATTGTATTTCGTGGGTGTGGTTCCTGCGGAATCTGCCGCAGTCTGATCAGCAGCATAGATATAGCTCACGATCATACGCACAGAACTTCCATCGATGGTGGCATCAAAACCATCGGGGAAATCCTTTTCAATGGAAAAATAAGTTGCAGTGTTGTAGGCAAGATCAAGGCCTTTGGAAAGATCCAGGGTCGTGCCTGCATACCCGTAGGGAACGGTCAGCGTGGCGGTTGTTTTTCCTGTTAGGCTTACAGGAGAAAGAGCACTGCTGTGAGAAATGGAAGTCAGGACTGTTTCATCGTTGGCTGCAAAGACGGATGCAGGCAGTAATGAGAATACAAGCATGACAGCCAGCAAAACTGACAGAAAGCGGTTTGGATTTTTTTTCATAGATATAACCTCCCATATTTTTTTAACGCATTATTTTCACAAATCTGTAATTTGTATTTTTCTTCAATTATACAGTAACATAATTTTACATATTTTACTATGAAAACTGTATGACATTTGTACAACATTATTGTGACAATCTGCTGTAATTAAGACGCAAAATCCATAGAAAAAGTTCATGCTCTTTACGGAAAAAAATAAAAAACAACATAGTTTTTCTTGCAGTATTTTAAAGAACTCAAAAATAAATTTTTAGATCCCGTTTTTTTTAGCAAAAAGAATGGAATAAGTATGTACAGGAGCGCTCAAAATGAGTGTTGTATGGCAATCTTTGAGCGAAACATAAAACATGCCCATTAAAGAAAACGAATTGAATGTCATTGTACAAAACAGCATCGTAAACAGGACCTTAGGAAGGACCAGTTCTCTCAGCGAGGCTGTTCAGGTAATTCATATTCCCACGGGGACCCGTGCGGAATCCTTTAGCTTGAGTACAGTTATGGCAAATAAAGTAAGGTGCATCGAAAACATGGAGGCCATGCTGAAAGCCATCCCCAGGGAGCCTATTCCTGTGGGGGCCGGTTATTCCCGCATGGCTTGTGCGGAGTGCGGCACTTTTTTAGAGGAGTTTTATCTTTTCTGCCCACACTGCGGACAGGCGATCCTCCGATGACTATACGGATCCCGGCTGATACTGCGGCAATTGCCCCTTTGACCAGGCAGTTTTTTTATGTGATCCGGTCACAGAAAGAAAGAAGGCTCATGAGCGATAATAAAGGCAGAAAAAAATTTTAAAGCATCATTTATTTAAAACATTATTTAGAAGTTCATGGAATATTGCATTGAGGAAGGGGATACTGTTATGGCGAAAAAGGTTCTTATTGTAGGTGGGGTTGCCGGAGGGGCTACGGCTGCCACAAGACTAAGAAGGTTAGATGAAGACGTTGATATTGTAATGGTGGAACGGGGTGAATACATCTCCTTCGCTAATTGTGGCTTACCCTATCATATCGGTGACGTGATCAAAGACAGGGAAGCCCTTCTGGTCCAGACACCTCAGACTATGAAAGAAAAATTCAACATTGATGTGAGGGTGAATAACGAAGTTCTCTCTATTGAACCGGCGAAAAAGACGGTGGAGATATTGAATAAGAACACCGGTGAAAAGTACCAGGAAGTCTATGATACCCTGATCCTTGCTACGGGATCTTCCCCATTAAAACCACCCATCCCGGGTATTGATACAGAGGGCATCTACACTCTTTGGACGATTCCGGATATGGACCGGATAAAGCAGTTTGTGGCATCTGAAAAACCGAAGCGTGCGGCCATTATAGGCGGTGGTTTCATTGGGGTGGAAATGGCCGAAAACCTTCATTTGGCAGGGTGTGAAGTGACTGTAGTGGAAATGCTGGATCAGGTTATGGCTCCCATTGACTATGAAATGGCCCAGATGGTTCATGAAAATATGAAGATGAACGGAGCAAAATTGGTTTTGGGGGATGGGGTCAAATCCTTCGAACGTGAGGGAAATGTGATTTCCATAAAAATGCAGAGTGGAAAAACGGTGGAAGCAGAATTGGTAATTCTTTCCATTGGCGTCCGACCCAACAGCCAACTGGCCAAGGATGCAGGTTTGGTGCTGAATGAAAGGGGCGGCATCATTGTTGATGATGCCATGAAAACTTCAGATCCTTCCATTTATGCTGTGGGCGATGTTATTGAGATAGAAGATTTCATTGGCAAAGTAAGAGGAATGATTCCTTTGGCCGGGCCAGCCAACAAGCAGGCGCGCATCTGTGCAGATAATATTGCCCGGGAATATGGCGTAATCACCGGGGAACCGGAAAAATATAACGGAACCCAGGGAACTTCCGTGGCAAAGGTCTTTGACTTGACCGTGGCCTCTACAGGAGCCAATGAGAAGACTTTAAAGAGGTGGGGCAAAGAAGCCGGAAAAGATTATTTTGTAGCCCTGATTAACCAAAAATCCCATGCAGGGTATTATCCCGGAGCAACTCCTTTGACTTTGAAAATGCTGTTTGGCCCGGATGGACGTATATTCGGAGGACAAATCATAGGACAGGAGGGGGTTGACAAGCGAATTGACATCCTTGCTTCCGCCATTCGCATGGGTGGAACTGTTCATGATTTGACCAAACTGGAGCTTGCCTATGCGCCGCCTTATTCTTCTGCAAAAGATCCTGTGAATATGCTGGGCTTTGTGGCGGAAAATATTTTGGATGGTCTTGTGGACTTTTGTGCCTGGGACGAGATTGAGACTTTGCAGAGGACGGAAGGCGTGAATTATACGATCCTCGATATTGGTGAGGAAATGGAAAGAATGGCCTTTGCCATTCCCGGGTCGTATCATATTCCTCTTGGGCAGCTTCGTCGTCGTCTTGACGAGTTGGACAAAAACAAACTTATTGTGGTGTACTGCGCCATTGGTGTTCGTTCTTATAATGCGGCAAGGATTCTCGCCAATTCCGGTTTCCCAAAGGTGAAAGTCCTTCCCGGCGGCTCAACTTTCTATAAATCTACGCATCATGAGATTTTTGACGTAGAGCAGGCTTCCTTTGATTCTTCCGTTTCTGTGGCGGAGGGGTCTGGGATTGATCTCAGCCGCATCGTAGCGAAACAAACTCTCAACTGCAGCGGCCTCCAATGCCCCGGCCCCATCATGAAGGTGTATGAGACCATCCGGGACCTGAATGACGGAGATGTTCTGGAAGTTTCGGCAACGGATATGGGATTTGCCCGGGATATCGACGCCTGGTGCAAGCGGACAGGGAACTGTCTGCTCAAGTCTGAACGCAGCGGCAAGGAAAGCCTTGTTTACATTCAAAAAGGGAAGGGGAATGAAGAATCCATGAAAACAAATCCTTTAGCCCAAAGCTGTGGAGTTCCCGCATTACCCCAGGGGAAGAATATCATCGTCTTCAGCGGAGATCTGGACAAGCTCCTGGCAGCTTTTATCATCGCCAATGGAGCTGCAGCCATGGGACGGCCGGTAAGTATGTTCTTCACCTTCTGGGGTCTCAATGCCCTGCGTAAGCCAGAAAAGCAGGATGTCAAAAAGCCGCTCATCGAAAAAATGTTTGCTGCCATGATGCCGCGGGGTTCTGAAAAACTTACCCTTTCCAATATGAATATGGGCGGGATGGGAACTGCTATGATGAAAAAAGTCATGAATGACAAGAATGTGGATTCTTTGGAAACGCTGATGAAACAGGCTATGGCAAACGGCGTGAAAATCGTGGCATGCAGCATGTCCATGGACATTATGGGAATCACCAAAGAAGAACTCATCGACGGCATCGAATATGCCGGAGTGGCCACCATGCTCGGAGATGCGGAAGAATCAAATATGAGCTTGTTCATTTAGGGAAATAAAGCTATAATTGACATCAAAGAAGGAAGCACGGAGGATAAGAGGATGACAAAGGGTTTTCGGGAATCATTGGTTGGAGCATGGAAATTGCAGGAATACAGCATTCCGGACAAGGAACATCCGGGAGAAAAATTTTATCCTTTGGGTAAAGAAGCCACAGGCTTCATCCTTTATACCCCCGATGGATATGTTTCCGCTCAGATCATGGCTCAGGGGCGTCCGGCTTATGCCAGCGGGCGTCTGCATACCGGGACTACAGAGGAAATGGCGCAGGCGGCCAAAGGATACATGGCGTATTCGGGAAAATACGAAGTGGACGAAGAGACCCATACCCTGACCCACCATATGGGGGTCAGCATGAATCCCACCTGGTTGGGGCAAGCCCAACAGCGTTATGCAAAGATGGAGGGGGATACCATTACCATTACAGCACCTGCCAACAACGCAGTGTTGATTTGGAAACGTGCAGAAAATAATACCAAGTAGAGAAAGGAGAACGAATTATGTTATGGAAATGTAATGTTTGCGGTTACCTTCACGAGGGAGATGAGGCACCGGATACCTGTCCGAAGTGCGGAGCTCCTAAGGAAAAATTCTCTGCTCTGTCCGAGGAAGATGCAAAAAAAGTTTTTACAGCGGACCGGACAAACGATATTCATATGGAGATCATTGCTTTGGCAATGAAAATCAAGGATTTGGCAAAAGAGGGAATGGATATCAATCTGGATCCCCCCTGTGTGTCCCTGTTTAAGCAGGCCCATGATGAAGCATGGATCATTAAGCAGCGGAGCAAGGCGGAGATCGCTGGTCATGTGGCAAAGGGAAAATGGTAAAAAATCATTACGTGTATATGCTCGAATGCATTGACGGCAGCTTTTATACAGGATGGACCACGGATCTTGCGAATCGGCTTGGTGCTCACAATGCGGGGAGAGGGGCCAAATATACCCGGAGCAGACTGCCGGTACGGCTTGTTTACTCCGAGAACTTTTCTGAAAAGGGAGATGCCCTCAGAAGGGAATGTGCCATCAAAAAATTATCCCGTAGCGAAAAGCTGAGCCTGATCACGCAATAGCCTCTGCTAAGAAGCAGCAGGTGCTTAACGGCATTTGCTGCTTTTCAATACCATAAAAAACCGGATCAGTGAAGTGACTGGTGATAAGAAAGGAACTTGCGCAAAATGAAACAGAAAAAAGAAATCCCGTCTATAGACCAATGGTTGCAGGAAGCAAAAAAGGATCCAAAGGCGGCGCAGGTAGGAATGTTTTTAGTGCATAACGGCGTTGTCAGAGAAACGCCAAAAGCAAAGGTGAGGGCAGGCATTGACGATGGTACGATGGTGAGGGAAATGGAATTCTCTTATGATGAAGAAAAGGTCAACGGGGCCATTGCAGACGCCATGAAGCTGGAAGGCATCTTCTACATCCGGGTGTGGCTCAATGAGGGTCTGCTGAAAGTGGGCGATGACATCATGTATGTTCTTGTGGGCGGCGACATACGGCCTCACGTCATTGATGCCCTGCAGTCCCTGGTGCAAAAGATAAAAACAGAATGCGTTACGGAAATCGAGAAAAGGGTATAACCATGATTGAAAAAATATTGGAATTCAATTGTCAGTTTGTTGAAAACAAAGATTATGAAAAGTACATCACCAACAAGTATCCGGAGAAAAAAATAGCCATCGTTTCCTGTATGGACACCAGACTTACGGAATTGCTTCCTGCTGCGCTGGGATTAAAAAACGGGGATGCAAAGATGATAAAAAATGCAGGTGGTGTGATTTCCCATCCTTTTGGAAGCGCCATGCGAAGCCTCTTGATCGCCATTTATGATCTGGGTGTGGAAGAGATCCTTGTCATTGGGCATACAGATTGTGGAGCCCGTCATACAGATAGTAAAAAAATGATGGAGAAAATGAAAGAAAGGGGAGTGAAACAAAAGGATATCGATCTTATTCGATATTGCGGGATAGATTTTGATTCATGGTTGAGAGGTTTTGAAGAACTGGATCGTTCCGTTATGGAATCGGTCAAGCTTATCAGAAATCACCCTCTGGTTCCATCTGGTGTGGATGTATACGGCTTTGTGATCGATTCTGTTACGGGGGAATTGGAGAGGATTACCTGAGGCTAAAGCTCAACTTCTGAGTCAGGGGGGATTTTTTGAACGGGATAAAATTATTTTTGTTGAAGCACTGGAAGCTTCTTGTAAAATTGTCCTTCGCAGTAGTGCTTTTTTGCTTGATTTTTCAGGGCGCCGGTGATCAGATCCGAAATGTGGACTATTATCAGGTTACCCGAACAGTAAGAACCCTCCCAACAAGCCAAATTGCAATGATGGTTATCTTTGGCTTGTTGGTTACAGCTTCAATGACACTGTATGATTATGCTGTTATTCGCTATTTCAAGCACACTATAAGGCCATTGATATTTTTTAATATGGCATTTGTTGCGAATTCTCTTAACAATCTGCTGGGAATGGGTGGATTGGCGGGGGCTGCCGTAAGGACTATATTGCTTCGCAAGAACAATTTAGATTTCAATGTATCTCTGTATTACAATGTCCTGCTGACTCCATCTACCCCAACGGGTTTGTCTTTGCTTGGTCTTTGGTGTCTGCTTTGGACACCCAAAGGAGTGGCGGGGACTTTGGAACAATATCCCTGACTGTATTTGGGGATCTGTGGTGTCATTTTGATCCTTCCCGCATACTTTTTTTCGGACATTCTCTTTGGCCGGTTTCGAAGGAAGTATGAAAACTTAGTCATTCATCGTGCTATCTTCCTGAAAATAAGACTTGTGGGAATTTCTCTTTTGGAATGGCTGGCAGCTTTTTTGTTTTTTCGGTATGTGGCCGTGGTTGCAGGCATAGACATTTCTTTTTCCTTATTGCTGGGGATCTATTCTATTGCTGCGATTGGCGGAATGATGAGTTTCCTTCCCGGAGGGATAGGAACCTTTGATTTGATAGTGCTTGTAGGGCTCCACCAGGCGGGTACAGGCACATCAGATGCATTGGCGCTGCTTTTGCTTTTTCGCCTGTTCTTATTCTTTTTACCAGCGGTTTTGGGAATCTTCTTTTTGGTTTTCAATCTTACCATCGATCGTAATGAAAAATTGTTCAATGATTCTTTTTTTGCGAAGTTTCATTTTTTCAACAATGTATTGAGACATTATAAGACATACAGCGACTTTATCAATGTGCTTTTAGCGGTGTTGGTTTTTTCCGGGGGGATCGTGCTGCTGATCTCCTCCGTTAAACCTGGCATAGAGGTTCGTGTTGCATGGCTGATGCAATATGTGCCGCCTTCAGTGCTGCATGTTTCTCAAATCATCTCCATAGCGATCGGTTTTTTGCTTTGCGTGCTTGCCTTGGAAATTATCTATAAGGTAAAACGTGCTTATACTTTGACTGTTCTAGCCCTCCTGGCAGGAGGCTTTCTGACATTTTTAAAGGGTTTGGACTTTGAAGAGGGGCTGTTCCTGTTTTCCGTGCTTCTGCTGATAAGGTTTTCAAAGCCCAGCTTTTATCGTTACAGCATTCCTTTGCGGCGCACAAGGGTAGTGGCGTTTGCTCTTTTCGGCCTCTTTGGTATCCTTGTTTATTATGCAATCAGCGAAAAAATTCACCTGGAATTTATCGAAAGTGGTTTTTATGCTGCCAAACTGGCTGGGGTATATGGTGACATCATTTCTCAAAGTGCAGTTACTTATACGCTGTTTTGTTGCTTCCTTGTCGCTCTTTATTTCAGGAAGCCCAGAATAGAGGATGATCCACTGTTTAAAAATCCTGATTTGGAAAAGTTGAAGGGATTTTTTGAGGAAAATCATGGGGGCGCTTTTGCGCATTTGTTGTATTTAGGGGACAAAAATTTTTTTTGGGCCACAGGAGGAAAAACACTGATTCCTTATGCCAGATACAAGAACCTTATTGTTGTCCTTGGTGATCCGATCGGTTCTCCGGAGAATTTTTCTTCCGCCATTCAAGAGTTCCAGGACTTTTTGGATAAATACGGGTATGAGTCTGTATTTTATGAAATATCAGACAAAAATTTACCAGTATACCATGAGAATGGGTATTATTTTTTCAAGTTGGGAGAGGAGGCTGTTGTCGATCTGGACGCCTTTAGTATGGCGGGAGCACAAAGGAGTAAACTGCGGCATACCTTCAATAGTTTTGGGAAGAAAGGATATTCTTTTGAGGTGATAGATCCGCCCTTCGATAAGGTCTTTTTTGCGGAATGCCGTGAGGTTTCCCGTGAATGGCTTGGACGTCGCAGGGAAATGGGTTTTTCCATGGGGTGGTACCATGAAGACTACTTGCAAAGGTCTCCGATAGCAACTCTAAGAGATTCTGAAAAGAGGCTTCTGGCTTTTGTTTCCCTGATGCCCAGTTACGACGGTGGACAATCTATGTCGACGGATCTGATGCGTTTACGCAGAGGGGTGCCTCATGGAAGCATGGATTATATGATGATGAACCTGATTCTTTACCTGAAAGAAAAAAATTATAAATATTTCAATTTAGGTATGGCTCCCCTGTCGAATGTGGGTGTGGCCCCCGTTCTCATTTGCGTGAAAAAATGGCCCGTCTTGCTTTCAGTTACGGGAAGTTTTTTTATAGCTTTGAAGGTTTACGAACCTATAAAGAAAAATATGATCCGCTTTGGGTACCACGATATTTGGCGTATCCGCAGCTTATCTCACTTCCCGTCACGATGCTTGAAATTTCAATGCTGATTTCATCTCAAAAAAAGAAAAAGGATGTGACTGAAAATCTTCTTTTGATGTTCGTTGTGAAAATGGTGGAATGATGAAGCGTGGGAAAATAAAAGAAAGCGGATATTCGCAACACTCCCGTGAACATCTGCTGCGAATGGGGAAATTGGTGGCAGTGATTGTTCTTCTTGGGCTTTGCTTTTTTGTGTATCTGGATTTCCGGATAAGAGAAGAACCATCTCTTTCATTGACAAGGATTCCGGCTTTTTTGTGCTTTTTTGTATTTCTGGCCGGCTCTTTGAGGGCAAAACAAAAGAACAGGGCTTTCTGGTTGATACCGCTTTACTATATGGGGCTGTTTTTGCTCCAGTGTATGGGTTATCTTGTTGCGGCTTTAAGTTGGAATGCTGATTTGATCTACCTTATGCCCGCATCTCTTCTGCTGCTGACGATTACCGTTTTTCTGGCGATGCGTGGAACCCCTCTTCTGCTTGTTGGCATTTATTTTATCCCGGGACTTGCTTTTCTTTTGTTTGCTTTTATGCAGGGGGATCCCTACAGCAAAATGCAGCCTTTCTTTTTGAATGTGTTGGCGGCGGCAGGTTTTACCGTTATGTACTTTTATAATGAAAGCCTGCGAAAAGAAGCGTTTCTCAAAGAGCAGGGGGTTTTGCGGGGGGAAGAAAGGTATCAAACCATCCTTGCGGTTTCCAACACCTCCGCCTGGGAATACCATCGCTCCAACGATTATTTGTGGTGCAGCCGGGAGTATTTTGGGATGCTGGGTTATACAGAAGAGAATTTTCCAATGTATCAGAGCGGAAGGATCGTAGACGCCTGGAATGCTTTGCTGCATCCCGACGACAGGGAAATGGCCATACAACGTTTTGAGCAATATCTGACGGAGGGTTCTCCCGGGATGTATGAAAATACATTTCGCCTTCGTCATGCTGACGGCGGCTGGATTTGGATCCTGTCCCGGGGACGGACCCTTTTCAACCCGGACGGAACGTTGTCCGACCTGACGGTAGGTACCCACATGAATATCACGCAGAGAAAAGAAATGGAGCATCAGCTTTTTACCGAAAAGGAACAGTTTAAAACAACGCTGTTATCTGTCGGCGATGCTGTTATTTCTACTGATACAAAGGGAAACGTGGCGGTTATGAATACCATTGCGGAGAAGCTGACAGGGTGGAGACAGGAAGATGCCGTCGGGAAACCAATGGAAGAAGTTTTTCTTATTGTCAATGAATTTTCCGGAAACAAGTGTGAAAATCCTGTTTTGAAAGTATTGAATACAGGTCTTACCGCAGAACTTGCCGAAAATACCCTTTTGCTTTCTTCCGACGGGGGAGAATGTCCTATCGAGGACAGTGCCGCACCGATAAAGGATGAGCAGGGAAACATTACAGGTGTTGTACTGGTTTTTCGGGATTGTACGGCAAGGAAAAAAAGCCAGGAAGAAATCGAATATCTGAGCTTCCATGACCACCTGACAGGCTTGTACAACCGTCGTTTTTTTGAAATGGAAATGAAACGACTGGATACGGCTGACAATTATCCCTTGGCCTTGATCATGGGAGATGTGAATGGGTTAAAACTCATCAATGATTCTTTTGGGCATGCCGTAGGAGATCAGCTTTTGCTTAAAGCGGCAGAAGCGCTGAGGGCAGTTCGCAGGGATGAAGACAGCATCTCCAGAATTGGTGGAGATGAATATGTGATTCTGATGCCCGGAACGAGTGAAAAGGAAGTGGAAAAGCAACTTGCCAAAGTCAAAAGTCTTCTGGGAAAAGAAAGTGTTGCGGGTGTGGAAGTTTCTGTTTCCTTTGGGTATGACATCAAGGTGGCGGAGACCGAGGATCTGAATCTTGTTTTAAAAACGGCTGAAGACAGAATGTATCACAATAAGTTGTTCGAAGGGCCCAGCATAAGAGGCAGGGCTATTGACAATATTGTAAAGGCATTGAATAATAAGAGCAAAAGAGAAGAAGCTCATTCTCAAAGAGTTTCGGAGCTTTGCGCAAAAATGGGAGAAGTCCTGGATCTTGGAGAGTACAAAGTCAAGGAATTGAAAGCGTTTGGATTGCTTCATGACATTGGGAAAATTGCCATACCTGACAGCATATTGAATAAACCGGGCCAGCTTACGGAAAGTGAGTGGATGGAAATGAAATGCCACGCAGAAACAGGGTATCGTATTTTGAGTACGGCAAGCGACATGTCCGAAATCGCCGAATATGTATTGGCTCACCATGAAAGATGGGATGGGAGCGGCTATCCTAAAGGGATAAAAGGCGAAGAAATCCCCCTTGAATCCAGGATCTGTTCAATTGCGGATGCTTATGATGCCATGACAAGTCAACGGAGTTATCATTTACCAGTGAACCAAAGCCTGGCCCGGGAGGAATTAAAAAAGCATTCCGGAACGCAGTTTGACCCTGAGTTGATCAAAGTATTTCTGGGTAAGGTGTTGAAGGAAATAGGAGTTGCAAAAAAATGATAAAAAATCCTGAACTCCGTATCGATAAAGATGGATATTGGTTTGCCGACGGATCTCTAATGCATAGAGAAGGCATTCTCAGCGCTTTTGCAGCGCATTTAAAAAAAGAAGAACCGGACAAGTATTCTATTGACTGGCAGGGGCAGAGTCTTCCTGTCAGTGTAGAAGAGGCGCCTTTTTTCTGCAGATCTTTTTACCAGGCGGAAGGGAGTGTCTTTTTGTTGCTCAGAGACGGACGCGAGGTTCCTGCGGTTTCAGGGAAAATAATCATGAAACGGGAGATCCCATACTTGAGTCTCTTTTGGGAGGGAGATACCAAACTGTCCCGTTCTGCATTTGAAACTCTCTGTGCTTGCCTGTCGGAAACGGAGGCAGGATATGTTGTCAGATACGGGAATTGTAAGTGGCTTATAACAGAGGATTTTGGCTGTTTGTAATAGGGCTTTTGTAAAAAGGATTGACCCGATGTCGGGGAATGGATAATATGAAAGCAGGTATTGCAACCATAGGAGGACGAAGTGAGCCAATCGGATATCCAGCTGCGCCTGTACAAAGCCATATTGATTGCGGCGGCAAGCCTGTCCGTTGTCAGTATTATCGGTAATCAAATCGCAAACTTTCCTTTTCAGCCGACCATAAAATGGATCGTTCTTTTTTGTGTAGTGACCGTTGCCTATATTTTCTCCAATAATAGAAAATATACTCCGCACATCATGTTCGGTGTTTTTTTCTTTCTGATTTTTTTCTTTCTTCCTTTTGCCTTTGCAGATTCCGGCGGGAGCAACAATAATTCCATGGGCTACATCTTCCTCCTGCTGATTGCCATCACCTATCTTTTTAGGGCGTGGAGGCGTTTTTTTCTGACCGGATCTTTGATCACTGTTTTTATCGGGATGCATGCCGCAGAATACTACTATCCGGAATGGATCACCGTCTATTCTGACTGGAATCAATTCATAGATCGAATGCTCCAAATGCCTTTACTGTTGATGGCGGGTTTTCTCATTATTCTTCGATTTGCAAAGGAATATGAAAGGGTCAATCGGGAACTGGAATCCTTTGCTCATTTTGATGAACTGACGGGTCTGCATAACCGCCGGATGTTCAATAAGGCGGCCGCCGAAGCAGCGAACATTGATGATGGGGATGCACATCTTGTCCTCCTTGACCTGGATAATTTTAAAATGATAAATGACAGGTATGGACACCATGTCGGTGACGAAGTGTTGAAGGAATTATCCGGCCTGCTGCAAACCGCTTTTGGCACGGAAAAAAATATTGTAAGCCGTTGGGGAGGGGATGAGTTCGCTGTTATCTTTTATGGGGACAGGGAAGAACTGGCTAACAGATTGGACGATGTAAATGCAGCTTTTCAGAAATATATCTCCGGTTATGAAGGAAACCTGGGGATCAGCACCAGTACAGTAGCATTCCGGGATTATGAAAAGGTTTCACAGGCGTTGATCGTTGCGGATCAAGGGCTTTACGAGGAAAAACTCAGCAAAATCTCTTAGACCCAAGTCATATTTTTTTCATCAGGTATTGCGGTGTTGACCGGATACGGAAAGGGCGTGTTCATAGTTGTATACACTGGGCATTGATATCGGTTCTACCACATCCAAAGCTGTTATCCTGAAGGAAGGAAAAAGGATCGTCGCCAAATCTCTTGCATCCGGAGGCGCCGGTACCAGCGGTCCTTTGAGGGTGATAAAGTCTGTGTTGGAGGATTCGCGGCTGGAACGGGAGCAGATATTCTATTTTCTTGCCACCGGCTATGGGAGAGAGGCCATTTCCTGGGTAAACTCCGAGTTGAGTGAATTGAGCTGTCACGCAAAAGCAGCTTATTTTTTATTTCCCGAAGTCCGTACTGTCATTGACATTGGAGGGCAGGATGCAAAGGTTCTGCGCATCGGAGAAGACGGTGTTCTTATCAATTTTGTCATGAATACAAAGTGTGCGGCTGGGACAGGAAGATTTTTGGAGGTTATGGCCAGGACTATGGAGGTAGATATCGAGGAGCTGGAATCTATGGACTGGCGTTCCCGGCATCCGGTTAACATCAGCTCCACCTGCACGGTCTTCGCAGAGTCGGAGGTGATTTCCCAAATGGCTCACAACGTGGACAAGTGTGATATCGTGAAAGGGATTCATCGTTCGGCGGCAAGCCGGGTGGCGGGTCTTGCCCGCAATCTTGGCATCAAAGAAGAGGTGGTCATGACCGGAGGTGTGGCCCAAAATGGAGGAATTGTCAGCGCATTGGAGGAAGAACTGGGAATCAGAATAAAGGTGGCGGAATTTCCCCAATATGCAGGGGCTTTAGGGGCGGCGTTGTTTGCCTATGAAAAAAGCAGTAAATAAAAAGGGACCTTTCCCGTACGGTGTGAGGAAGAGGTGGCGAAATGTCTGAAGAAAACCGTGCAAAAGAAAAACTCAGGTCCGTTGTGGATCAGGTGTATCAACAAGCCTGGGAGGCCAAACGAAGGGGAGAGCCTGTGGGCTGGTCTTCTTCGAAATTTCCGGCAGAAATTGCCGAAACCCTGGGATTGGCGGTATGCTATCCGGAAAACCAGGCGGCAGCCATTGCGGCAAAGCATGGTGGGCAGAGAATGTGTGAGAAAGCTGAATCCATGGGCTTTGATAACGATCTTTGTGCCTATGCCAGGATCAGTCTGGCCTACGCTGCGGGATATGAAGCCGCAGAAAGGCCCATGCCTCAGCCGGATTTTCTTCTCTGCTGCAATAATATCTGCAACTGCATGACCAAATGGTACGAGAATATATCCAGAATCCACAACATCCCCTTGATCATGATAGATGTGCCTTATACCAATACTATGGAGGTAAAGGATTCTTATGTTACCTACTTGAAGGGGCAGTTTGACGATGCCATCCGACAGCTTGAAAGGATCAGCGGAAAAAGCTGGAATGAAGAGAAATTCAGCCAGGTATGTTCAAACGCCAACCGCACGGCGAATGCCTGGCTAAAGGTCTGTTCCTTTTGCCAGAGCAAACCATCCCCTTTCAGCGGATTTGATTTGTTCAATCACATGGCCGTGGTTGTTACGGCCCGGTGCAAACCGGAAGCGGCAGAAGCTTTTGAGGCGCTGGCCGGGGAATTGGAGGAAAATGTACGGAATGCTGTCTCCACTTGGTCCTATGCAGAAAACTACAGGATCATGTTTGAGGGGATACCCTGCTGGCCTGTTTTGCAGACACTATTCAAGCCGTTAAAGGAAAAAGGGATCAACACCACTGCCGTTGTATATGCGCCTGCTTTTGGCTTTGTATACAAAGACATGGACGAGATGATGAAGGCGTATTGCAGAGCGCCAAACTCCGTGTGTCTCGAGACCGGTGTGGAATGGCGGGAACAACTTTGCAGGGATAATAAGGTGGATGGCATTCTTGTTCATTATAATCGAAGCTGCAAGCCTTGGAGCGGGTACATGCCGGAGATGCAGCGAAGATTCCACAGAGATTTGGGGATCCCTGCGGTGGGCTTTGATGGAGATCAGGCGGATCCCCGGAATTTTTCGGAGGCGCAGTACCAGACCAGAGTAGAAGGATTCTATGAAATCATGGAAGGCAACCGGCAGAGAAAGGGGGAAGCGAATGGGCAGCAGGATTGATGACCTCATCTCCCAATTCTCGGCAGCAGCGGCGGATCCACGGGGGCAACTGGAAAAATATCTGAGACAGGGGAAAAAAGTCATAGGGTGTTCTCCCTATTATGTGCCGGAAGAATTGGTTTTTGCGGCGGATATGGTACCCTTTGGGCTATGGGGCCAAACGGGAGGGCAGATCGATCTGGCCCAAAAGTATTTTGCACCATTTTATTGTTCTCTTGCCCAGTTAAATCTGGAGTTGGGCATGAGAGGCGCCTATGATGGTTTGTCCGGGATCATTGTCCCATGCCTGTGCGATACATTGCGTCCGTTTTCTCAGAACTTCAGGGTGGCCTGTCCCCATATCCCCTTCATTTTTTTAGCCCATCCGCAAAATCGAAAACCAGAATATGGAATCACCTTTACCATTTCGCAGTATGCAGAAGTAAAGGAAAAACTGGAGGAGATCAGCGGGCAGGAAATTATTCCGGAGAAAATTCGCCAGGGGATAAAAGTCTATAATGAAAGCCGGAGAGCAAGAAGACACTTTGTGAAGCTGGCTGGGGAGCATCCTGAATGGGTCTCCGCAAAAAACAGAAACGCAGTGTTGAAAAGTGCCTGTTTTATGTGGAAACCGGAGCACACGGCATATCTGGAAGAATTGAATGCTTTGCTTGACAAAGAATCTCCTTCGGAATGGCAGGGCAATCGGATCTTTACCTCCGGGATCCTTCTGGACAGCCCCGCTCTTTTGGAGATTCTGGATCGCAACCGCCTGTCTATCGTGGCTGACGATGTGGCCCAGGAATCCCGGGCCCTGCGCATGGATGTTCCGGAAAAGGAGGAAGACCCCCTGAGAGCGCTTGCCCTGCAGTTTGCGGCGCAGGATCATGACACTATACTCTACGATCCCCAGGTCAAAAGGAGACCGGAGTACATCGTGCAGAAGGTCAGGGAGAGCGGCGCAGAGGGCGTGATAGTAGGAATGATGCAATTTTGCGATCCCGAAGAAATGGAGTTTCCTTCTTTGGCTGCTGCCTTGGAAAAGGAAAAAATCCCTTATGTGAAGATCGGGATGGACCAACAGACGACGGATTTTGGACAAGCCAGAACATTACTGGAAGCTTTTTCCGAGATTTTACCAGAACATTCTTCTTTAGTTCGTGGATAAGAGGTGAAGGGGGAACAGCATGCCTAAAAAAAGGAAAAATTAGAAAACTATATTATACAAAATCATTTTTGAATCTGACACTCCGAAGGGAAAGCTTTTTGATGTAGTTTTAATTGTTTTTATAATATGCAGCTGCCTGGTGGTTCTTCTTGGCAGTGTGGAAAGCATAAATTCTGTTTACGGGTCCATTCTCTACATATTGGAATGGTTTTTTATGATCGTTTTTACGATGGAGTACATACTGAGGGTGTACTGTGTAGGGAATAAACGGCGCTACATTAAGAGCTTCTTTGGTGTAATTGATTTACTGACCATTTTGCCGATTTTTTTGAGTTTTATTTTTCCTGATACCCAATTGTTGATGATTGTGCGAGTGATACGCTTGCTGCGTCTGTTTCGGATATTTAAGATGGTTCGCTATGTGGAGGAATCGGGTGTTCTGGTGAAAGCCCTTAAAGCAAGCCGTTTTAAAATCACCGTATTCATCTTTACCCTGGTATTTATTGTTACCATAATTGGAGCCCTGATGTATCTCGTGGAGGGGGGAACCAACGGATATGACAGCATTCCCCAATCCATGTATTGGGCTATCATAACAGTTACGACGGTTGGCTATGGAGACATCACCCCCCACACAGCTGTCGGAAAATTTATTGCCAGCATGCTTATGATTTTGGCATACGGGATCTTGGCTGTCCCTACTGGCATTTTTAGCTACGAATTGGCAAAAATATCTAAAAATCAAAGAAAAACATGCCCTTACTGTTTAACAGAAGGGCATGCGGCAAATGCGCTGTATTGCGAAAACTGCGGAAAAAAGTTTTGAAAACGGAATTTAGGTGGTTATTAACAATTTTTCCTTTGAACTTGTTTTCCATTTTAAATAAATCGCAAGCACGAGGGAAATAATAAAACACCCGGTAAAAATCTGCAGAGTATCGGTGTAACTGTCTGTGGTTTCGCGGATCCAGGCGACAAGGAGAGGCCCCACCACTCCAGCCGCCGCCCAGGCAGTGAGGATTTTCCCGTGGATGGCACTTAACTCCTTTGTTCCGAAGCAATCGCTCAGGTAAGCGGGCATGGAAGCGAACCCTCCGCCATAGCAGGTAATGATGAGAAATACCAAGAGCTGAAAGGTAATGCTATTACTGGCGGAAGACAATTTGTAAAAGGCAAGAATCTGGATGGCAAAGAAGGCGATGTAGGTATTGCTTCGCCCGATGAAGTCGGAAACAGATGCCCAGGCAATGCGTCCCAAACCGTTGAGGAGGCCGATAAGGCCAACCATGGAGGCCGCCGCCGCAGGCGACATCTTTGCCAGATCCTGGGCCATGGGGGAGGCAACGCTGAGAAGACCGATGCCACATGTGATGTTGATGAAGAAAATGCACCATAGTACGTAAAATTCACGGGTTCGAAGGGCCTCTGCCGCTGTAAGAGAAGGACTTGCAGGGTTAAGGGGGCTTGTTGTTTCCCCTCTCCCTTTTACACGCAATTCTCCTGTTTTTGGCGGTGCCAGATACAGGGAGGAGGAAAGCATGATGACGAAATAGACCACTCCGAGAATAAGGAAGGTAAGTGTCAGGTCAAAGGACTCCATAAGATGTTGCATGATAGGACCGGCAATAAGGCTGGCAAAACCAAAGCCCATAATGGCCAGACCGGTGGCAAAACCCCGGCGATCCGGGAACCATTTCACCAAGGTGGAAACCGGTGTAATGTAGCCGATGCCAAGGCCCATTCCCCCGATGACACCGTAGAATAAATACAACAGTGGCAGGCTGTGGAGGTACAAAGCCAGTCCGGTCCCCAACATACCTGTGGCGAAGAGACTGCTGGAAAGCAGTCCGGATTTTCGGGGGCCTTTTTTTTCCACGAATTCTCCCAGAAAGGCGGCGGAAAGACCAAGAAACAGTATGGCCAGAGAAAAAGCCCACTGTGTTGCCTTTAGACTAAAACCCATTTCAGCCATGATGGGCTTTGTGAGAACGCTCCAGGCGTAAACACTTCCGATACAGATGTGTATTCCGATTGCGGACAGGGCGATCAACCATCGATTTTTCATTTGAACATCTCTCCTTTTCAGCTGACTGACGCAGCCGGTATGATATGCCAGAGGATGCCCGGATAAAAAAATCCAGGCAAAGAAAATCCTCTTTGCCCAGACGGTCGGCATCGGTATCCCTATGGTTCATGTGGTTATTTCCACTGATCCGTCAGTCCCATAGGATTTTTCTTGTTGGGGAAAATAAAAAAACCTCCCGAACAAAACTAAGATTGCCCAGGCGGTCGACTTCAAACAATATGGTCCATGTGGTTACTTCCACTGATCCGCCAGTTCCATATTGCTTTAAACTGGTTTGATTTTAACAAGGACATTCCCTTTTGTCAAATAAAAAATTCAGAGGGATTCTCCATATTCCTCTTGTATAGAGCTCAATAATTATGTATAATAGCCCATAAAACTTTTGAGAGATGAATAAATATAGGAGGAAAATGAATGGACAGAATCAGAATTGGAATCGTTGGCTACGGAAATTTGGGCAAGAGTGTCGAATTGGGCATTCGTCAGAATAAAGATATGGAGCTGGTTGGAGTATTCACAAGACGTGATCCTTCGGCGGTGAATATAGTTACGGATGGCGTAAAAGCTTATCATGTGGACGATGCTAAGAACATGACAGACAAGGTGGATGTCATGGTTTTGTGCGGAGGCAGCATGTCCGATATGCCGGTGCAGGGGCCACTTTTTGCCAGCATGTTTAATACGGTAGACGGCTTTGACACCCATGCGGATATTCCGGAATATTATAATAACGTTAATAAAAATGCAATGGAAGCAGGGAAGATCAGCATTATTTCCAGCGGCTGGGACCCGGGAATGTTTTCAGTGAACCGCCTTTATGCAGATGTCATTCTCCCGGAAGGCACCACGTATACTTTCTGGGGCAAAGGCGTCAGCCAGGGGCATTCTGATGCCATCCGCAGGATCAAGGGTGTAAAAGATGCAAAACAATATACAATCCCCGTGGACGCAGCCATTGAAGCGGTACAAAGAGGAGAAAATCCCCAGCTCACCACCAGAGAAAAGCATAAGAGGGAATGCTTTGTAGTAGCGGAAGAAGGGGCGGATAAGGCTCGGATCGAGCAGGAAATCAAGACCATGCCCAACTATTTTTCGGACTACGATACAGAAGTACACTTTATCACGGCGGAAGAATTGGAAAAGAACCATGCGGGTCTTCCCCACGGCGGTCTTGTGATCCGTTCCGGCAACACGGGGATCAACAACGAGAACAAACATACCATTGAGTACAAACTTTCTCTTGATTCCAACCCCGATTTTACTGCGAATGTACTGCTTGCTTTTGCAAGAGCGGCATATTGCATGAATGGCGAAGGGATAAAGGGAGCTAAAACCGTAGTTGACATTGCTCCGGTTTACCTCTCCCCCAAATCTCCTGAGGAAATCAGAAAAACGACCATATAATAGATTTTCTTCAATGAAGATCGTCAATGAAAAGCATCCGGACATATCCGGGTGTTTTTTCATTCCTTTTATGTGGTATAATCAGCGTGTTGGATAGTGCAGCGAGAACAGGAGGTTTGCCATGAAGAAAATTACTTTGCAGGAGGCCATGGATATCGCCGGAAAATTGGGAATTGACTTTGGAAAAGTGGAGTTCACCCCCGAAGAATATCTGGAAGGCCTTAACATTGAACTGGAGCATGGAAGTGTAGACCCTCATACAAATGTTACCAATGATGACTTGCTGATGACAGGCAAAATCGCATTGGCACATTTGAAGGAAGTGGCCTTGTATTATAATGATGATATCGGGCTGGAGGCCTGGGAGCATGCAATCGAGGAATTTAAAGGGGATCCAAAAGGCAAGAAGATTCTGATCGTATAGATACTGCCTGAAAAGAGGAAGATTATCTTCATACCTTTCTTCGCCATAAAAGCCAGAAGTGAAATGGCTGTAATCGGGAAATTGATAAAAAAAGATTGACACAGAGTTGCAAAAAGGGTATAAATATGCCACCATGAAACATGTTCTCATTAATATTCGGGAGCAAGGTGTTTTCCTGGTAAATGTTGACAAAGGATGAGATCCGTTTTCGTGGAACGGAGGTCCGGTGTCGGGTTCATTCGTGTTGCAGTAAAGGCGTCAAGCCGCACTCTCAGTCTATGATACAATTTTAAAATTGAGGTGAATGTAATGACGATGATGGCTGAATACAAAAGAAAGTGCGTTTCGGCAGATGAGGCGGTAAAGGCGATCAAAAGCGGAGACTGGGTCGAATTTTCCTGGGGAGCAAGTTTTCCCGGTTTGCTTGTCGATGCAATTGAAAGACGAAGAGAAGAATTGGAGAATGTCAATTTCAGAGGCGGAGTTATCATGAGACCCCTTCCGTTCATTGAAAATGACCCTAACCATGAGCATTTTATCTGGAACAGTATGCATATGAGCGGTTACGAACGTAAACTGGCGCAGAAGAATATGGCGTACTACCTCCCGATCAAGTACTCTGAACTTCCCCGCTATATTAGAGAAAACCATAGAACGGATGTTGTTGCAATTCAGGTTGCACCTATGGATGCTCACGGGTATTTTAGTTTTGGTGTAACCGTTTCCCACTATGCGGCGGCAATTGACGGTGCAAAAACTGTCATCGTTGAAGTTAATGAAGACATGCCAAAAGTCCATGGCGGATTTGAGCACAACATTCATATCTCTAAGGTTGACTATATTGTAGAAGGCGGTCACAGTGGCCTGCCTGTATTGCCCTCTGCGGCACCGTCGGAAATCGACAAGAAAATCGCTTCCCTTGTGTTGGAAGAACTCCGTGATGGATCCTGCATTCAGCTGGGTATCGGCGGCATGCCCAATGCTCTCGGCTCCATGATTGCAGATTCCGATTTGAAAGACCTTGGGATTCACACAGAAATGCTGGTAGACGGCTTTGTGGACATGGTAGAAAAGGGAAGAGTAAACGGAAGCAAGAAAAATATCGATAAGGGAAGAATGGCATATTCTTTCGCTGCGGGTTCTCAGAAGTTGTATGATTTCATGCATGATAATCCGGCTATTGCAGCATATCCTGTGGATTATACGAATCATCCCTTCCTGGCATCCCAAATCGATCAATTGATGTCTATCAATAGTTGTGTGGAGATTGATCTTTCCGGCCAGGTTTGCTCGGAGAGCGCCGGTCCATACATCATCAGTGGCATGGGTGGTCAGCTGGATTTTGTAGAAGGTGCCTACAATTCCAAGGGTGGCAAGACATTTATTTGTCTCCCTTCAACTTTCACTGACAAACAGGGCAAAGTGCATTCTCGCATCAAGGGTATGATGACTTTGGGATCCATCATTACAGATCCTCGTCCCAGCACCCAGTATGTTGTTACCGAGTATGGAAAAGTCAACTTAAAGGGTATGACTTCCTGGCAGCGTGCAGAGGCACTGATCTCCATCGCTCATCCGGATTTCAGGGACGATTTGATCGCCGAAGCCAAAGAACTCAGGATTTGGGTAAAAAAATAGGTCTGATATCAAATTAGACAACGAATAACAAAAAGTGACAACTTGCCGTTTTGCAGCGATGTGACGGCAAGTTGTCTTTTTTTTGTCAGACATTCGTACACCTGTCCGGACATGTGTACGAATAACCGGACACTTTTTGGCCTTCTGTTTGCAATAGTTGTCGCCTTGAGTACTTAATTTTGAGGCTTTAAAAAAAAGTTTTGGCAGAAATAAAAAAAGAAATTGTAGGTACAATTGTTGAAATTCAAAGATATGTCGCTATTTTCAAGGCTTGAAGTTATCTGAATTGACAAACAATTATCAGGCGACCGTAAATGGGACATTGGTGGCACGGTTTTTGCGAATAAATAGTGACAGTATCAGAGACTGAGTTACGATGTGCTGCAGCAATATCCACGAATCATATTGCGCAACATTATGCAGGAAAAGTAAAAAGTCCAGAATATGTTTATCAATTAGCAATCAAGCAAGGAGGAAAAAAGAAATGGCAGTAATCACAGCACCCATGTCGGGAAAGATCGTAGAAATCAATGTAAAATTGGGCCAGATGGTCACAGAAGATGACGAGGCATTCATCATTGAAGCAATGAAAATGGAAAACGTAGTGTACGGAGAAGCAGGCGTTGTTAAGGCGATCCTGGTCAATGTAGGTGACAAAGTAGAAGAAGACGCTCCCTTGGCAGAAGTTGAATAAGTGGATTCACCGGCCTGTGCAGGCTGGCCGGATGAACAAATAAACGGTTATCACTGATTGATAGGAGGTTATACGATGAATTTCGGATTGACAGAAGAACAACAGATGGTTCAGGAAATGGCGCGTAACTTTGCAGAAAAAGAAATCGCACCTTTTATTGAAGAAGACGAAGAAAATCATCATTATCGGAGAGAGATCCTGACAAA